>Ga0172380_10000036_pt1 | contig 282525 bp, 241 predicted proteins | sample Leawe162metaG_FD_119747 | JGI IMG/M metagenome (GOLD analysis project Ga0172380, IMG submission 119747) | Leachate microbial communities from a municipal landfill in Southern Ontario, Canada - Leachate well 162 metaG | ecosystem: Engineered > Solid waste > Landfill > Unclassified | place... | reverse complement strand
GTTTGATTGCTACTTAATTGCAGCCCTTTTGATATTGTAGGCAGATAGTAGTGTGTATTATTAGATCAGCTTTTCAAAGAACAATTTTTCTGAACAACTCTTGAGTTGTTCACTTATATTTTTTTGTCTATTGACTTAATCCTTTTTTAAGCGGTTATACCAACACTATGAAAGATCTTTTACAGTAAAGATTTCTAAATGAGAAAATTGTTTATCACTTTTTTTAAGTTTTCCAAGAATATCTGCTTGAAAATTTTCTGAAATAACTATATCCACATATGGAACTGAATTATAAATTAGAATATCAAAAACATCTTGAATCTCTGGTTGTCGATCAGCAACATAAAACCGATAAAAAACAGTATAAAGTGCAGATTTTACTGATGGGAATGCATCACAATCAATTGATTCGCCTTTCTTCATTCGGGATATAACCCATTGTGGATTTTGCGAAGTTATATACTGTAGAAAAGCATCATTGTAAAACTTCTTGGCATCAGAAGCATTGAAATGTTTATTAGAAGAAACAAAATTACTTTTCAAACTCAGAATAGAATTTAACGAGTCTTGTTTTAATTTATTTTTCCAATCCATTTCAGCTTGTATAATCTCTGGAAGAGAAAACAATTTTGTTAATACATTTTTCAAACTATCTTTTTCCGGTTTGAGAAATGAAAAGGCAAACAATATCGGATCAATATTTTTATAAAATGGGTAATTCTCAAATTCATCTTGTAAAACGTGATCTGGAGTTTTCAGAATAAAAAGTGGTATTACGGAAAAGAATTCAATGAATTTTTCATATAGTATTTGTTTTGATCGCAATTCGAAAATAGTCCATATTGCAACGCAAGGATGAGATGGCGCATTACTATTAAGTATAATTTCGAAAAATTTTTGCCTTTCTGAATTATTACTTGCCACTATTTTGCTTATAATACAAGTATCCAACAAACAGAGTTTATATTCTTTACCATTTTCTTTAATCATATCTCTAACAAATATTTGTTGGTATAACTTATAATTATACTGCACCGTAATTGTAACTTTGGAACGTAGTTATGCACGGTGCTGCATATCTATGTTCCGTTTATTTAGAATTTCTTTTGTGTTCGCGATATTTTAAAATAGGTTTGTGCATATCTATAATCCTATGATTAAGGTGTCTGTGCACAAATAAAATCTATGTGGAGCTTCTTCTAAATTCGCAACTCAAAATCATGTCTCGTGCGTAGTCGAAAGATCAAAACTAAGAACTGCTTTTTCAGTTCCCCCGTAGTTGTTCAGAATGGAACTCCGTTGCTGTTTGCAAATTACTTGTTAGCGTTTGCAATTTCAAGAAAAGAAAATTTGTCGCTCAAACTCTCTTTCATCTATTCAACTAATCATTTCCTTAAAAACTGTGCGGCTTTATCGAAAACAATATTAAAATTTTCGTCAATAAGCTTCTCATTCTCGGTTGTAGCTGGGAATGGAGTGATGTGAGAGTATGCGTAAGGGAAGTCCAAAATATCCACTTTAACGGGTATGTCTCTATAATCACCTTGAAGAGTGTTTAATACTTCATTTGGTGGAACAACATCATCGTTTTTTAGCGGCAATGCGTATATCTTAGAGCTGAGTTCTCGAAGTCTGCTTTCCCGTAACTCTTTATCCTTGCGGTAGCTTAACATTGCTTTGAAATAATTACCCGCCGTGTGGCTGCCGCTAAAGTAGTGAGCAATTCTTTTATCGAGCTTAAGCTCACTTTCAAGGCGTTCGGTATAAAAAGAATAAAGAGCAATGGTAGCGTCGCTATCCAAAATAAATTTTGAGTTCGGAGCCATCCGGTCAAGTGTTGGTCCGCCGCAAAACATAAAGAGTTTAGAATTATCAAAATAATTTCGAGGATTGGACATCAATAAAATTTCACTCAGAAACGAGCCTATGGAATAAGAGAAAAGATCTATCTCTGCGTCTGGATGAATTAACTCGTTCTTGCCGGCTTTTATTTCTCCAATAAGTTTGACTACATCGTAAAATGTTTGTAAGCCGGACCAAAAAAATCTTTGGGGAATCATTTCTACTCTTGCGCTTATTGCAGCGTTGGCAAAAGTGGAATTGGTAATAGACTTTGAATACTTGCGGCGGTTTTGCGCCACACTGTTCATCGAATGTATGTTGCTCCATCCCGCCGGAACGCGGTTCATGTGGAATGCAATTGGAAAAAGAAGAACAGTTTTGCCGGTTAGCTTAACAAGCTTTTCCGCCCACGGTAAATATTTTTCCCAGTACTTCTCATTCAATCCGTGAAAAAGAAGAATTAGGTTACTGTTTTTATTCTCGTTGTTCTTTCGAAAAACAGTATAGCTAAACTCCCGGTTTTCGATTATATCAATGTCGTCATGTTTTAAAGTATCCGGGTATAAATCATACAGTCTAAAGTTTTCATAACTCAGATTTTCTTCAAACTCGCGATTATGCTTTTCACAAAAATATGTTTTCCCGCCGGGCAATAACTTCCAGCTGTTCGAGATAAACTTACGGTTTTGAATTTCAATTCCGCTATCCGGTATTATAGTGTTAAAATTAAAATCCGGTTTGTAAGTTTTTTTTAGTGAATCAAATCTTTCTTTGTAGGTCATTATAGATATGCGGAATTATTTTTTACGAAAATACCTTTTTAAAAATAGAAATGATAGGTAATACAAATGCTCAACTTTATTAACTTCTATTTAGATGGGTAACCCTAGATTATCTTTTCTTTAGCTGAACCAAAAGAGCTCCTACTGCAGCAATCAACATTCCGACAAATTCTTTCAGCGTAATTGTTTCGCCAAGAAACACCCACGCTAAAACAGCTATCTGTATCAACATTGTCCCATTGATGATTGAAGATTCCATTGCCGTTAGTGAGCGGAGAGATAAATTCCAAAGCGTAAAAGCAAGCGCGGTGTTAATACCGGCTAACCAAAGTAAAAACAAAATATTTCTTAGACTAATAGGAGGAAATCCTTGCATTGTTGCTCCAACGATCAGCAAAACAACTGAGCCGACACCCATGCTAATAATTGTAACTGTCAGCGGATGAAACTTTCCTCCCCTGTTAACAGATCTGCCGAGAATAGCGGCACTTGCATTAGCTAATACTCCAACAGACATTACAAGCAATCCGGTGATTTTAGCTGCGGATAAATCTGCCGGAAAGAAATAAACCATAATTCCAGCAATAAACAGAAACGCTCCAAACCATTGGCGGGAAGAGGGAACTTCCGACAGCAGAAAAATTCCAATGACGGCAACCACAACCGGAGTAAAGTTAAGTATAAGACTAACAGTAACCGCCGGAAGAAGAGAGAGACCAAGAAACTGTGTGCCCTGTGTAAAAGTGTAGAATATAAAACCAAGTGCAATAAGTTTTTGCCAATCACACTTTTCTAATTTTTTAATTTCTTCAATCCGTTCTTTTCTTAACGCAAATGGAAGAAGACAGATAAACGCAATTGTGTAACGCAAACCGGCGTAGGTAAGCGGTGGAATTTCACCGAGTCCAAGTTTGATAATTATAAACGATGTAGACCATAAAAAGGTAACAAGCAGCGCTAAGAGGATTGCTCCTGTCCGGGTAACTTTATGAAGTTTAATACAATCCTCGTTAGATTATTTTCCCAATAAAAGTTTGAATGCGTAAGCAAGCAGAAATACCGCAAATATCTTCTTTAATATTGCATCAGGCATAGACGTTACATATTTAGAAGAAAGATAACTGCCAATTACAAAGGTAATAACCATAAAGGCAACGGCTTTAAAATTGATCAATCCGGCTTTGTGATAGTTCATTACCGCTAAAATGCCGATAGGTAAAAGCAGCAAGGCAATGGAAGTTCCTTGAGCTTCTTTTTGTGTGTAACCCAGAAAACCAACCAACATTGGTATAATAATTATTCCACCGCCAATACCAAGCAAACCACTAAGTAAACCCGCAGCCAACCCAATTAACAATAGTATAAATGTTTCGTTCATTTTTTCTTTGTGTCCCTTGTGTTATTAATTTTTTGTGTACTTAGCTCTTACTTCTTGTCTCTAAGAAACAAGCTAAATTATTCTTTAATTAAATCCATTAACAGCCACTCATTTGGATCAATCGCAAACTCAGAATTTTCTTCAAACGTAATTTCACATTTTCCATTTGTTAGTTCCAAGCGCTTTGTTGTATTGCCAACTTTTACTTCAACCGGTAGTGTAAATGAAATATTGTTTTCTGTTTCCCACCAAAGTTCAGCTCTGTTTTCTTCTTTTTTATAATGCAATTTAGGTAAAGAAGCTTGGCGCATGTAAACTTCCCAAAACCAATCTAATTTTTTACCCGAAATTTTTTCTGCCAATTGTAACAATTCATCAGTTGTAGCATTGCGGCATTGTGCGCCGGTTTTAATTTTTTCCATTGCCTCGGTTGGATAAGCCCATCGCCGTAAGACTTTGAAAAATGTTTCATCGCCCAAATAATAGCGCAAAGTATGAACAACCCAGCCGCCCTTATAATAAATATCACCGCCATAAATCTCCCCGGAAGTTTTTTCACCGCGTGGAGCCAGCGGTTGCTTGTTTGAAAATCTTTTAATGCTTTTCATGTAATCAAAATACATTTGCTTGCCGTAAACTTTTTCAAGGTAGAGCGGTTGCATGTAAGTCCCAATTCCTTCGTGAATCCAGAAGTCGCTCCAATCGGCAACAGTTACTAAGTTGCCCCACCACTCGTGAGAAAACTCGTGCTGATGAAGCCAATCAAAAGGGAATTTTTCATGATTCTTCCAGCCGTAGCCGTAAGCAATTGCTGTTTGGTGTTCCATTCCAAGGTGCGGAGCCTCAACTACAGCGTACTTATCAATTCTAAATGGATAAGGACCAATAAGTTCTTCTTGAACTTTCATTTGCTGAAGAAATTGCGGCGCGTGTGCTTTTGCTTTTTCTAAATTTTCCGGCAAAACCCAAACTGTGAAGGGAAATTTCTCTCCGGTAACGCTTGTATAATCGTATTCGATTGGAAGATATGGTCCAACGTAGATCATCACATTGTAATTATTAATTGGAGTGAATGAGAACCAATTCCAAGTTTTTGTTCCATTCTTATTATCAATTGATGAGCGAAGTTTGCCGGAACCAATGCAAACTAAATCTACCGGAACAGTAAAATGAGTTGAAACCGAGTCGGGCTCGTCACCCGGATGATCTTTACAAGGCCACCAAATATCAGCGCCGCCACCTTGACATGTTAAAGTGATCCAATCTTTTCCATCCTTAGTTTTTGACCAGATAAATCCATCATCCCATGGGGGACGCTTTGCAACTCTAGGAGAGCCGGCATAAGAAATTTTTATAGAGAAAGATTCGTCCATCTTAATAATGTTGGGAAATGTAATAGTAATTTTCCCGTTTTCATGCTGGAAAGGAATTTCTGTTTCGTTTCCATTATCAACTCGCACAAGCTCACTTATCGTATAAGTATTATCAAGATCAACAATTATTTTTTGAAGATCGGTTACAGTTGAAGCTTTAATAATGGTATAACCGGCAATAATCTTTTCTATTGGGTCTATTGTGAGGGTTATATCATAAAATTTTATATCGTAACATTTTTGTTCCGGGATTAGTTTGCCGCCGGAATCTTGCGAACCAAATTGTGCAAACAAGGAGGTGGCTAAAAGTAGAATTGCATAAGTTAACTTTTTCATAACGAATTCCTAAAAGTGTACTTAAATGTTGAGGCTAAATCTTAACGATTATTTCCAATGCAAATTTGAGTTTGATGAGATAAAAGTCAATAAGCGAGTCAAATTTGTGGGATAAAGATTTGCTGTTTCATTAGCCGATTCAATAAAGTATTTTAAGGGTAACAAAATACTTATTCATGCTAAATTTATACACAACAAGTCTTCGCAGTAAAATCATTCTAGGCTTTACGGTTATTTTGCTGATTATGTTTCTGGCAACTCTGTGGAGCATCTATAATTTTTACCGCTTTAATGAATATATAAAGCAAACGATGCAAGACAACTATTCGGTTATTATCTACTCCGACAATATGAGTAAATCTTTGGATGAGCAAGTTGCAGCCGTAATTGTAATGTTCAACCAAGATTTTGCTAGGGGAGACAGCCTCTTTACAATTAGCACCAGAGAGTTTTTTGATTGGCACTATAAGACTAGAGAAGTTGCCCTTTCCAACGAAGAGAAGAAAATTCTTGATGATATGCAAATTGAGCTGACAAAGTTCAAAGAAGAAAACATAAACACGCTTGATTATAAAATTTATTTGCGTGGAGAAGCGCCAAAAGTAAAAGTGGATCTTGGAAATTTAATTATGCAGCTTCAGTCAATTAAAGGAAAGTGTAACAAAATTCTGGAGCTGAACCATTCTTCGCTTAATGAATCGGTGCAAAATGTTAAAACAATTACACAAACTGCTGCAATAACAATACTGTTTATTTTGCTGGGGGCAATATTTATCAGCTTTGTTTTTGGAACTAAATTTTCTAACTATATTGTCCGTCCGCTAACAAAACTTAGACAGTCCGTTTCTCACGTTGCCGAAGGAAATTTTAGTGAACGAATTGAGCTGGATGAGAACTCGGATGAGATAAACACCCTAGCAGATGAATTCAACAAAATGAGTGAACGACTGCAAGTGTATGAACAACTGAATTTGAATAAAATTTTATATGAAAAAAGAAAATCGGAACTGCTTATAGAAGGTATGAATGAGCCGGTTTTGATGGTAGACGAAAATTTCAAAATTCTTCTTTCGAATAAAGCTTTTAACGAAATCTTTGGAGAAAAGGCAATTAAGAAAGCCGAAATAAAAAAGATATTAAAGGCTGAACGCACTAAAGCCAGAAATAAGGACAACGCAGATTTTGCTATTAAGAAGGAAGGGATTATTAACCTAAAAGGCAGCGATGGCTCTCAGAGATACTTTAATGTTGTGGCAGCATCGTTAGATATCTTAGAGAGCAAAACACAAGGGACGGTCTTTGTTTTCAACGATATTACTAAGTATCAAGAACTTGATAGAATGAAAAGCGAATTCATTGCTAAAGTTTCTCACGAGTTGAAGACGCCTCTTACTTCTATGGGAATGGCTCTGGGGCTCTTTGAAGATGGTGTTGTTGGAGAAGTAAACGATAAGCAGAAAGATCTTATTGTCTCTATGAAAGAAGACTATGATCGCTTAAATAAGCTGGTATATGAAATTTTAGAGCTTACAAAGCTTGAAGCAAATATTGGCAGAATAAAATTTGAAGCTTTCGAAACCTCGAAACTTGTTGAGTATGTTGCCAAAAAGTTTTCAATCCATGCAAAAGAAAAAAATATAACTTTGGAAGTTGTTGACCAGAGTATGGGCTCTAAGATAAACGGTAATATAAACAACATGATTAGTGCTGTTGAAAATCTTGTTTCCAACTCTCTACGTTTCACTCCAAACGGAGGAGAGATTAAAGTTGAATTCATCAAAAAAGAAGACGATTTGTTTATCGAGATTTCCGATACTGGAATTGGAATTAGTCCGGCAAATCTTAAAATGGTATTTGATAAATTCATCCAAATAGATGATTCGGCTCCCGGAAGTCTTGGTCTCGGACTTTCAATAGCAAAGGAAATTATCGAAATTCACAATGGAGAAATAAAAGCTTTCAGCGAACTTGGCAAGGGAAGTACATTTCAAATTAAATTACCGGTAGCGTAGATGCATAGCAATAGAATTTTAGTAATAGACGATGAAATAAATATTCTTAAAACAATTGAGCTTTCACTTATTTCTCACGGTTACAACCCGGATGTTTTTTCAAATCCGGTTGATGGTGTTAACCGCACAAAAGAAGTTTACTTTGATGTTGCTTTTGTAGATCTCAAAATGCAGCCGCTGGATGGAATTTCTACACTCGTAGAAATAAAGAAAAATTCTCCGGACACAACCATTATACTTATGACTGCACACGGCTCGATTGAGAGCGCAGTTGAGGCAATCAAAAAAGGCGCTCACGATTATATTACAAAACCATTCACCCATAAAGAGTTTCTTCATATTGTAGAAAAAGCTTTTGAATATCATCGACTTTCAAAGCAAGCGAGAGGATTGGCCGATCAGTTAGAAGATTCTCTGCATAGCGAGTCATTTATTACTGTAAATACAAAAACAAAGCAAATATTAAGGACAGCTAAGGAAGTTGCCGATAGCGATATACCGATTCTGATTGAAGGGGAAAGCGGCACCGGAAAAGAGTTGCTGGCAAAATTCATTCACTCAAATTCTAATAGAAAAGACAACCCGTTTATTGCAATTAATTGTTCGGCTATTCCGGAAAACTTATTTGAAAGCGAATTATTTGGACATGTTAAAGGAGCTTTTACTACCGCTATTAAAGATAGAATTGGAAGGTTAGATTTAGCAGATGGTGGAACTTTGTTCTTGGATGAAGTTGCCGACATACCGAAGCAGATGCAAGTTAAACTTCTTCGCTTCTTACAAAACATGGAGTTCGAAAGAGTTGGCGAAAGCATAACACGTAAAGTTGATGTAAGAATCATTAGTGCGACCAATAGAAAAGTTGAAAGTGATCTTGCTGCCGGTGTGATTAGGGAAGATTTCTATTATAGAATAGTGGGTGTTCGCCTCCTAATTCCGGCTTTGAAGGAAAGAAAAGATGATATAGAAGCATTGCTAAGCCATTTCATTGCCAAATATGGCGCCGGAAGGAATATGACAATTCCAGAGGAAACAAAAAAATTACTGCTCGATTACGACTGGCCCGGAAACGTTAGAGAATTTGAAACTATGGTTAAAAGAATTCTTGTCTTTGCAAAGGAGGATACTGTTTTTCCGGAACACCTTCCGCAAGAAATAAACAGCTTTAAGCCTAAGCACACAACCAATGCTGTTCAGAAAATAGATGAACTAGAAAGGCAGCACATAATAGACGTACTAAAAATGGCACACACAACTAAAGAGGCTTCGCGAATATTAGGAATTTCGGAAACCACCCTTTGGAGAAAGAGAAAACTTTATGGACTATAACTCCGAAAAGGCTTTCAATATGAAATGCCATTTCATTTCATATTGAAAAAGTTGTTGCTTTATTGGTCTCAAAAGTCCATTTTAACGCCTCAATTGTAGTTCTAATCGCATAAAAACCTTGGCACATTTTTTCTTGTATAAATAACATGACACATTAATTAATCAAGGAGTAATACAAATGAAACAATCCGCTTTTGTTGTAACCCTCACTTTTGTTGCTATGATTAGCGCGTTTTTAATTTACGAATTCGTATTTGGTAATCCGGCAAACTTTGCTGATTTTGCTACTAAAGGTACGAAGCATGTTGCACTAGACGGTAACTTATTAGCACTAGCATATATAGCTGGTCCTATTATTGCTATGTTACTTGGTTTATCAATAATGGTAATTGCAGTAATTGTTGAAAGAACACTTTCTTTAAGAAAAGCTGCTGGCAAACAACCAATCCCAAAATTTTTCAAAGCAGTTATAGATCAAATTAGAAGTGGAAACATTAACGAAGCAATAACTCTTTGCGATAAACAAAGAGGATCGGTTGCTAACGTATTAAAATCAGCCTTAACAAGATATCAAGAAGTTACAGCAGCAGGCTCAACAATTGATAAAGAAAAACAATTAGTAGAAGTTGAACGTGCAGTAGAAGAAACTTTGATGCTTGAAACCCCGCTACTCGAAAAAAACTTAATTGCTCTTTCAACAATTTCTTCTATTGCAACAATGTTTGGTCTTTTAGGAACAGTAATTGGTATGATTCGTTCATTCAAAGCTCTTGCTGCCGGCGGTGCTCCAGATGCTATCGGTCTTGCTACCGGTATTTCTGAGGCGTTAGTTAATACAGCTGGCGGTCTTATTGCGGCAATTATTGGTATAGTAGCATATAACTATTTTGTAAACAAAGTTGATAACTTCACATTCCAAATTGACGAAGCTAAATACAATGTTATGCAATTATTAAAAACATCTAAGTGAGGTAATTAATGCCGCACATTAAAAAGAAAAGAGTCTCGATTCGAATAGACATGACTCCGCTTGTGGATGTGGCGTTCTTGCTTTTAACATTCTTCATGCTTACAACTACATTTAAGCCGCCGGAAGATGTTGAAGTAGTAATACCAACCTCACATTCGGAAATAAAACTTCCAGAATCCAATACAATGGTTGTGTATGTAGATAAAGCGGGCGGAATTTTTATGGGCTTTGATTCGCAGACCATGATGGATAGAATGTTTGGCGCTGCTTACAAGTATAAACAAGCAAGTCCTGTTAAAAAAGAAGTGCTTGGCGAAACGTTGATGAAGGCGAGAATTTCGAATCCTAAGCTAAGAACTATTATTAAGGCAGACGCTGCAACAGAATATGGCACAATTCAAGATATTATGGATATTCTGGATCAAGTTAAAATAACTAGATTCAACATGGTTACTAACTTTGAAATTGAAAAGAAAAGTTAAAATAGGAGATTAATATGTCCGGTGGCGCAGTTGCTGATAGCGGTGGTGCAAAACGGAAAAATAAGTTTAGCAAGCGTAAACCCAAAAAGAGAATCAATATCGGTATCGATATGACTCCTTTGGTTGACGTTGCTTTTCTTCTGTTAACATTTTTCATGTTAACAACAGTTTTTCGCTTGCCGCAGACGCTAGAAATAAATCTTCCTCCGAAGGATGTCAATATTGATGTTGCGGAATCGTCATTGATAATTATTCGTGTCGGTGACAATAACCAAATGTATAGAAACATTGGTTATGATATTCCAGCAAAGGTTTCGTGGGAAGAGTTTGTAAAATTTATTAAAGAAAGAAAGAACGAAAACAAAAAGTGGAATGTTTTAATTAAGATTGATAAAAAAGCAAAATATCACTATATGATTGATATTATAGATGAATTACGAGTAGTTGGATTAGACCGTTATGCTCTGGCTCCAATAACGGAAATTGATAAAAAAGAAATGGCAAGAGCAACATAAGGAGAAAGAAAATGGCAGAAGTAGCATTACAACAAACCAACGTGTACGGAGCCTTCGAGTTAAAAAAGATCTATGCACGTAACTATACCATTGGTGTGGCGCTCGCAATTTTTCTCCATCTCTTTTTGATTGGAATATATTACTTTGCCGATGTTCTTTCTAAGGAAGATGAAGATGGAACTCCGGTTGTAAGGATGAAGATCAATTATAGCGATCTTGGCCCACCACCATCTATAGAAAACGTTGCACCTCAAATTCAAGTTGCTGGTCCGGTTGCAGCACCTACTGTAGGCGTTCCAGTGCCGGTTCCGGATGAAGAAGCTCCGCCAGAACAAGTGATAGCTTCTCAGACAGAAATGGCGGCTCAACAAGCTCCCGCACTTGTAGAAGATTTGAGCGGCGGCGCACAAATTACTCAGGATATTAAAATTGAAGAACCCGTTAAGGATGAAGAACCCGGCATGAATGATTTTACGGCTGTTGAAAAATTGCCTGAGATGGTTCGTGCGGTAACTCCTGAATATCCTGAAATTGCTAAACGTGCTGGTATTACTGGAAAAGTATTTGTGAAAGTATTGGTTGATAAAGAAGGAAGACCAAAAAAAGCAGTAGTTATTAAATCGGATTCCGAATTGTTTAACCAATCCGCAATTGATGCAGCTATGAGAAGTGCTTTTACACCGGCTCTTCAAAATCAGCATCCTATAGCAGTTTGGATTGTACTTCCATACAGATTTACTCTGGAAGGACAAAACTAAGATGAATACGCAGAAACTGATGGTCTACATTGGTTATACTGCGGGAGTCTTGTTTGTTATGTTGGGAATAGCAATAATGGTAACAAAGCTATTCCCAACAACTCTTTTTGCAAGTGAACAAGTTAAAATAATTTTTGGGGTTGTAATGATTCTTTACGGTTTATACCGGATTGTTATAATCACAATAAAAAACCGCAGAGCAGATGAACACGAAACCGAATAAACTTTTCGCATTATCGTTAATCCTTTTATCACTTTTGGTATCTGGTTGCGGCCCGGAACCAAGAGAAACTTCTACTAAAGGCTCAATAAAATGCTATGCGGATGAATCTCTCTATTCAATGGTTGTAGAACAAAGAGATACATTCGTTTCTATTTATCCCGCTTCTAAAATAGAAATTGAAAAGGTTAAAGCGCGCGAAGGGATTGTAAAAATTCTTAATGGCGAAATACAAATGTTTGTTAGTTCGCGCGGTCTTACGGATGAAGAGAATAAGTTTGTAGAGAAGACTAAATCTGATGTTAAAGTAATTAAAGTTTGCTACGATGGCCTTACCGTGATTGTTGATACAAATCACTCCATAGCTAGAATGACTACTACTCAGTTGAAACAACTTTTACTCGGTGAGAGTAAACAATATAAAGTTTTTATTCCGGATCAGAATTCCGGAATATTTGAAAATCTGAAAATTGAGTTGCTTGAAAATAAAAAACCAAGCGCCGCATTTGTTGTTAAGAATGAAGAAGATGTAGTTAAAAGTGTAATTAAAAATAAAAACTCAATAGGTGTTGTTGGATTAAATATTGCAAGAGAAGCTAAGGGAATTAAGATATTAAGAATCGGAACAGATGAAAGATCAGTAACCGGCGGCGAGTACATTGAACCTGTGGCCGGATATTTATCAAACGGAGATTATCCATTAATTAGAGAATGTTACATTTTTTTAAATGAAATTGGAATTGGTCTTGGGTCAGGTTTTACAACATTTATGACCAGCACCCCAGGTCAAAAAATTGTTCTTGCGCACGATCTTGGTCCAGCGACAGTTCCAATAAGGTACAATAAGATGACGAGGTTAAAATGAAGCGAATTACTCTTTTCCTAATGGTTGTTTTTTTCGCAGTAAGTGTTTTTGCACAGGATAAGGCCGATGAAGCACAAAAGGCTATTACCAAAAAAGATTACAAAAAAGCATTTACCCTGGGCAAAGAAATATTAGATAGCGGAAATGCAAATGACGCTCTGGGCGTGTTTATAAATTTACGAGAAGTAAATTATCCGGATTCAAAAGTATATGAATACTTGGGTGATGCATATGCCAAAATGGGAGTTAATGAACTCGCTATTATGAATTTTGAAGAAGCTGAAAAAATAGATTCGCTCAATATTGACCTCAAATTCAAAAACGCACAGTTGATGGTAAAACAGAAAAAATATACTGACGCGATCAACAAGTATTTGAATATTGTTAAGATAGATCCAAACAATGCTGCCGCTTATTTAGAGGCCGCCACAATCATGTATCAAGCAAAACGCTATGCAGATGCAGCATTATTGTATGAAAAATATTTGGATAAGGATCAGACAAAAGATGCCTATCTTAAGATTTCTCGCGCGCTATTGGAAATCAGAAATTTTGAAAAAGTATATAGCTTTGGCGTTGCTGGTTTGCAGAAGTTCCCGGACGAAGTACAGTTATTGAAAAACACGGCTATTGCTGCGTATGCGTTAAAAAAATATGAAGATGCTGCAAAATATTATTCTCAAGTTTCAGATACTCTGTTGACTGTAAATGAGTTGGAAAACACCGCAAGATCTTTTCAGATGATTAAAGATGAAACCAACTCAATGAAGTATTTTGAGAAAGTTGTTAAAGCAGATTCATCACGCTCAAGTATTTATATGGAATTAGCCAACGGATTTTTTAGAGATAAAAAGTATGATGAAGCGGCTAAATATTATGAAGCAAAGGCAAAAGCCGACTCTACAAACGAAACAGCGTGGAGATATTTAGGATTTTCTTATTACCAGTTTAAGGAAAATGCGGATTCCAATGCCGCAAATCCAAATTTTAAAAGGAATCAGCTCGAAAAAGCCAGAGTAGCTCTTTTACGTTCGGTTGCTTTAAACGATACAAACTTTACAAACAGAAATTTCTTAATTCAAGTGTATACAGCTTTGGATTCTACTCAGGCCTTGTTGAATCAACATAAAGAAATGTTAAGCCTCATTGGCAATAGAGAGTCTGAATATAAGGATCAATATATTTCTTCAAACTCTGCGCTTGGATATAATGCTTACGACAGAAAAGCTTACGCTGCTGCAATTCCTTATTATCTAAGACTATTAAAGTACAAGTCGGATATGTCTACTCTCAAAATTTTAATGTCTTGCTATTTACAGTCCGGTAATAATGAGGAAGCAATCAATTATGCTAGAAGAATATTAAGAATTGATCCGAACGATAAAGATGCTAAGAAAGTGTTGAGAGCTCTAAGCGCTGATTAACGGCAGAAAATTATTTTCTAATCTAAATGAAAGAAAAAATGATAGACACCAGTGATTTTCACTTTAATCCATGGCACCATGTTAGTTTTGGTAATAGTGTTCCAAATGTTGTAAATGCAATTATTGAAATTCCCAAAGGTTCACAAGCAAAGTATGAATTGGATAAAGAGAGCGGTCTGCTTAAGCTAGACCGCGTTCTTTTCTCTTCGGTATTTTATCCGGCTAATTACGGCTTCATTCCAAGAACACTAAGCGATGATGGCGATCCGCTTGATATCCTTGTAATGTGTTCGGTTGATGTTGATCCGCTATGCATAATTGAAGCAAAAGTAATTGGTGTTATGGAAATGGTTGACAATATGGAAAAAGATGAAAAGATTATTGCCGTTGCAAAGAATGATATTTCCGTTAACCATATGGATGATTTACACGATTTACCACCACATACAACCGTTCAATTGCAAAGATTTTTTGAAGATTATAAAAAATTGGAACACAAAAATGTAGTAGTAGAAAAGATTGTAGGAAAAGAGGAAGCTTTTAAGATTGTTAACGAATCAATTGAGCGCTACGCACAAAAATACATTGTAGAAGAATACAAATGAGTGTTTCTATCGAAACGGAATCTGAGGGGATTAAGATGAAAAGAAAAACCGCGCAAATGAATTATTTGTCGTTCATAATTTTCCTAATTGCCGGCACAATGCTTTTCGGCATGGCATATTATCTTTATTACATCTTTGTATAATCGACCTAACTATTTATTGTTTCTTTGATTTCCAGAAATAGTAAAATGGAAGTCCGCTAAGAACAAGTATCAATCCCATCATTGCATTCTGTGTATCGGAAACGATTGAGTTCACCAAAAAGAGAAATGCAAACACTACAAAAATTGCCGGTGTGTAAGGATAACCCCAAACTTTATATGGGCGATGAACATCGGGCATCTTTTTGCGAAGAATGAAAACGCCATAAGCTCCAAGCATGTAAAACAGCCACGAAGCAAATATCACGTAATCAGTAATCATATCGAACGAACCGGAAAGAACTAAAACGCAAGACCAGATTCCTTGAACGAGCAATGAAGTATGCGGTGTTCCGAATTTTGGATGGACGTTGCCTAAATTTTTAAAAAACAAATTTGCTCTTGCCATTGCAAATGGCACGCGCGCAGTGGATAATATACTTCCATTTAGTGCGCCAAAAGTTGAAATAATAACAGCTATTGAAATTAAAGAAGCGCCATTTGATCCAAAGATTTTTTCTGCTGCTGTAGCAGCAACCAATGGCGATTTTGCCATCTCATCAATTGGAAGTACATATAAGAAAGCTACATTAATCAAAACATAGACGACAATAACAATTAGCGTTCCATAAAAAAGAGCTAGGGGAACATTTCGGTTGGGATTTTTAACTTCGCCGGAAACAAAGGTGATATTGTTCCATGCATCGTAAGCCCAGAATGCACCGGCAAAAGCTAATCCCAACATACTTATAAAACTAGCCGTGGATTTGTGCGGCATCGAAAAACCGGTGTAAATATTTGAAAAGCTGCCGTTGCCAATAAAGAGGAGCAAAAATGTAATTAATAAGATGGCTGCAATTTTAATAAAGGTAACAACTGTTTGTACACTCCCGCCGAAAATAACGCCGGCATAATTTACTCCAGTTAGAAAAGCCGTTACAGAAATGGCTACAGCCTTAGTCCCAAAGTCCGCAAAAGGGTGGATATCGCCCACGAGAGGCATAAACACCGCAAAATCTTGCCACGCTTGCGGCAGCTGTGGGTACTTAATAAAGTAGCCTAAGTATTCTGCAAAGGCATATGCAATTGCGGCTTGACTTCCAGTTTGAATTACCGAAAGAATTGACCAACCGTAAAGGTAAGCGGTAAAATCGCCATACATTTTACGGAAATAAACATATTGGCCTCCGGTGGCATCAATCATTCCGGCTACCTCCGCATTTACCAGTACGGCAATTAATGTTATAAGGCCAGCGGCTATCCAAACAAATATTAAAAGCTCGGGAGAGCCTAATTGGCTTGCCATAGTTGCCGGTTTACGGAATATTCCGGAACCAATCATCGATCCGGCTACAAGCATCATTGCCGCGGTTAATGTTAAACCGCGTACTAACTCTGTTTTCTTTGGATGTTCTTTCATTAAACGATTCTGGAAAAGTTGCGGCAAAATAAACAATAGTCTCTTATTCTCAAATCGAGAAAGCAGATTTCTTAATTAATAGCCTACAGAAAATTGTTTTCAAAAACCGAATACCCATAAAAGACAAAACTAATTTTTTGTGTGTTCTAAAAAATAATTATCTTCGCACTGCGTCATGGCAACACATTTTTGGTTTTACTAAAAAGGAGCGGCAATGGAAGCAAATAAAAAAGAAACAACCTCTAGCAGTTTTGGTTTCTATTTCTTAATGGGAATTATCGGATTCAGTATTCTTTACATTGTAGGTTACTTGATCTACACAGCCATTTTTGGCTAAAATCATTTCTAGGCAAACACATTTAATGGCTCACAAAAAATCTGCTGATACTAATTTTAGCGAAATACTTAAAGCACTAGGACTTGTTTTCGGAGACATCGGAACAAGTCCTATTTATACCTTAAGTGTAATCTTTATGTTTACGGCACCAACACAAGAAAATGTGCTCGGAATACTTTCTTTAATGTTCTGGACACTAATAATTCTTGTTACGGTGGAATATACTTTTCTTGCCATGCACTTGGATTCAAAAGGTGAAGGTGGAATAGTAGTACTAAAAGAAATTTTACACGGTACATTAAAGAAGGGAAGATCAATAGCCTTTGTTACCTTTATGGGCTACGTTGGCGTTTCCCTTCTAATGGGCGATGGAGTTATTACTCCGGCCATAAGTATTCTTTCAGCAGTTGAGGGTTTGCAGCTAATTCCGGGCATGGGACATATAAGTGTAAACGCAATCGTAACTATAACAATCGTTATTACTATTCTATTGTTTATGATTCAATCAAGGGGAACGGATAAAGTCGCAGCATCATTCGGGCCTATAATGGTTGTTTGGTTTTCCTCTCTTTTCCTTTCCGGATTCTTATCGATGATTCACAATCCATCGGTCGTCTTTTCTTTGAGCCCACATTATGGTATTCAATTTATGTTGAATAACGGCGCTGCCGGCTTTATTGTTCTATCCGAAGTTATACTGTGTGCTACCGGCGGCGAAGCGTTGTATGCCGATATGGGACATCTTGGCAAGAAACCGATTCGCCAAGCTTGGATTTTTGTTTTTATAGGACTTGTAATGAATTACTTTGGGCAAGGTGCTTTTGTAGTTGCTCAAGGTACAAATTACAATCCGAACGCAAACATTTTATTTTCTATGGTGAAGGGACAAGCCGAATTTCTTTACGTTCCATTTTTAATACTTACTTTGTTCGCTACAATTATTGCTTCACAAGCAATGATAAGCGCTGTTTTCTCTCTTGTATATCAAGGAATACGAACGCATATTTTTCCGCTTACTAGAGTTAAATACACATCTACTCATCTAAAGTCTCAGATTTACATAGACTCTGTCAATTGGCTCTTGCTTATCTCTGTAATAGTGATAATTTTAGTTTTTAAGGCATCACATAATTTAGCCGCAGCTTACGGATTTGCTGTTACGGCAACCATGGCGGTAAGCACGGTATTCATGCTTTGGATTTACACAAAGCAGAAGAAGAAATTAAAAGTAGTAATCGCATCACTGGTAATCCTTGTCAATATTGCGTTTTTAATTTCTGTGTTTACCAAAATTCCGCATGGCGGTTACTGGTCAATAATTATTGCGGCTGTTCCATTTGCGGTAATCTTTATTTGGACGAAGGGCAACCGAGCGATTTATCGTTCATTCCGTTCTTTACCAATTGATACTTACCTTGTTAGCTATCAACAGATTTATGATTCGGGAAAAGTGCTGCCGGGTACTGCATTATTCTTCGCTAAAAGTTTGGATATGATTCCCCCTTATATGGTTCACTGCACACTACGAGGGGGAATTCTATATGAGGATAATGTTTTGGTTTCGATTGTTACTACAGATACTCCGCGTGGGATACAAAAACTTTATGTGCCGGAAATTGCAGATGGACTTTCGGGACTTGAAATACAAGTCGGTTATATGGAAAGATTAGACATCCCGAAACTGTTAAAAGAAACTAATATCGATCCTAAAGTAATGTTCTATGGGGTTGATGATATTAAAGCGAAAAAAATGTATCTCAAGTTTTTCGCGTTCATCAAGAGAATTACACCAAACTTTGTTCAGTTTATCGAACTGCCGTATCATAAACTTCACGGCGTGCTGACAAGAATAGAAATTTAATCACTACGAGTAAAATTCCCCCGCCGCTTGCGGCGTCATTCCCGCATGCTTTTAGCGGGGATCTATTACTTATGGATGCCCGATAAAAACATTCGGGCATGACAAGATACCTCGCTGCTTGCGGCGACGAAATTCATTCTGCCGACAGTTCGATAAAACTCTTCTTAGTTCCACAATTGTTTATTTGGCTGAGCACTCATCTTTAAAATTAGCTTTCCGCCTTGGAGCAAACCGTTATGATTTATTGAGCTCTTTGTTAAATCCTTTCCATTCAGCATCACACTCTGGATATAAATATTCTTGGCAGAAACATTTTGTGCTGTGATTACAAACTTCTTCCCATTTTCCAAAGTTAAGGTCGCCTCATCAAATATTGGAGAACCAATTTGATAGTTCTGATCTGCCGGATTGAATGGATAAAATCCCAATGCGCTGAAAACAAACCAAGCTGACATTTGTCCACAGTCCTCGTTGCCGCATAAGCCATCCGGCGTGTGATTATATAGTGTTCTCATAATTTGTGTAACAAGCTTTTGTGTTTTCCAAGCTTCGCCGGTGAAGTTGAACATATAAGCAGTATGATGACTTGGCTCGTTGCCGTGTGCGTATTGTCCAATTAGCCCGCTAATATCTGGGCTAGCGTTATCTCCCTCAACTTTTGAGTCTATTGTGAAGAGGGAATCAAGTTTAAGCGAGAATTTTTCTTTTCCACCATGAAGACTAATCAATCCTTGTACATCTTGCGGTACGAACCAAGAATATTGCCAAGCGTTTCCTTCTGTGTAATCATGAACATTATGATCTGAGCGCTTCGGGTTAAATGGAGAGCGCCAAGTGCCATCGGCAAGTTTTCCACGCATGAATCCGGTAGAAGCATCAAACAAATTTTTATAGTATTCGGCACGCGCTGAATATGTTTTATAATCTTCATCTGCGCCTAAATATTTTGCAACATGAGCAATACACCAGTCATCGTACGCATATTCAAGAGTACGGGATACGGATTCGTTCACTTTATCTGCCGGGATGTAGCCAAGTTCACGATATTCTTTTAATCCAAATTGATCTTGCATTGAGGAAAGTTTCATCGCAACAAAAGCTTCGTTAACATCAAATCCTTTGAAGCCTTTTAATATAGCATCTGCAATAACCGGAATTGCGTGATAGCCGATCATACAATTGGTTTCGTTGCCGGCCAATTCCCAGACTGGAAGCAATCCATATTCGCGGAAATGAGCAAGCATGGAATTGATCATATCGTTAATACGTTCCGGCTGTGTAACTGTGTAAAGCGGATTAGCCGCGCGGAAAGTATCCCACAAAGAAAAAATACTATACTTCGTATAACCATTGGTTTTATGAGAAGTCTTATCCGGACTTTTATAACTGCCATCGACATCGCTAAAAATTACCGGCGCGAGCATTGTTCTATAAAATGAAGTATAAAAAGTTGTGAGCAGATTTTTATCGCTAGACTTAACGAGAATTTTATTTAATTCTTTATTCCATTGTTGTAATGCAGAGGCTCTTGTTTTTTCAAAACTTTGTGCCGCGTTGTCTGCAGCAAGATTAGCTTTTGCATTAACTATACTGACAGAAGAAATTGCAGTGCGAATAATCAATTGATTTGTCTCGAACTTGAAAACCGCTTTGGTCTTTTTCGATTTATATTCTGTGATGCCTTGCGGTAGAGTTGTGTCATCGCCCAGCCAATGAAGAATGATAGGTTTAGAAAATTCCGAAACGAAATAAACTCGCTGGTCTTCAGCCCAACCCTTGGATAGCCGATATCCAACAATACGTGTGGGACTTTCAATTTTAATATAAGTCTCAACCGGAGAATCCCAGTTAATTGCAAATCCCAAATCTAGCTGAACATAAGCATCGTTATTTTTAGGAAAAGAGTAACGCTGAATTCCGCTTCTGAGTGCTGCGGTTAATTCCACTTTCACTTTGTTGTCTAAAGTTACAGTATAAAAGCCGGGTTCAGCCTTTTCGTTTTTATGTGAAAATCTTGTTTGGAATTTGTGCACGCTGATTTTAGAATTATCAAAATTCTTTGGCAAAGCGGTCGGCATAAAACTAATGTCGCATAAATCGCCAATACCGGTACCGCTTAAATGCGTGTGGCTAAATCCAGCAATCAGACTATCGGAGTAATTATAACCGGAACACCAATCCCAGCCGCCCCGGCCATTATCGGGACTTAACTGTACCATTCCAAAGGGAACGGTCGCTCCCGGATAAACATGCCCGTGCCCATTCGTTCCCATAAAAGGATTTACATACTGCGTTAGATTTTTTTGTGCAAATATTGATGTGCAGACTACAAAAAGAAGAAATAATCTTTTCATGGCGGTTCCATTAAATACTTATTTAACAAGATGATTGCGCTTCCAATCCCATTGTTTCTGAAATTGAAAGCGCAGCTAAAAGTGTAATTATTAATATTTTTCTTTCAACAAATGAGGATGTTCATTTGCTACTTTAATTAGAAACTCTCCGAACAAGGTGTTTGCCCAAGCAAACCAAGGACGGCTGAATTTAGCCGCATCATCTTTATTAAAAGACTCATGCATAAAACCAGTGCCGGCGTGAGTGTGTTTTAAAATTTTTATACACTCCCGAATTTCGTTTTGATCAATACTTGTAAGCCCACGCATTATTACTGCAAGATGCCAAATCATTCCTAATCCAGCGTGAGGTCCGCCAATTCCTTTTCCGGCTTTTCCTTCAAAGTAATAGGGATTGTTTTTGCTGAACAAAAACTTGCGTGTGTTTTGGTAAACCGGATTATTAACCTCGACTGCATTTAAATATGGAAGTGAGAGCAAGCTTGGAACATTCGCGTCATCCATAAATAATTTGTTTCCAAAACCATCAACTTCATAGGCGAATATTTTTCCAAAGTTTAAGTGTGCGGAAACAGAATATATTTTTAATGCTTCTTCAACTTCGTAGGCCAGTAAGAAAAATTCTCTAGCGGCAGCTCGATCATCTAAAACACCTTTAAATATTTCATTTAGCTGCTTTAATGAAGCGACAGCAAAATAGTTGGATGCTATTAAGAATGGAAATATTGTGGAGTCATCGCTAGGTCTGAAAACAGATACTATCAATCCAACCGGATTGATTGGATTTCCGTAACCGCCTAATACAACTCCATCTGTTGCCCACGCGGTTGTGCGCATAAATTTATACGGAGAAGTACCATCCTTGCGTTGCTGTTCACGAAATGTTTTTAAAACCAGCTTCATTGCGGCAATCCAATCTTTATCGAACACGGAAGTATCGCCGGTTATTTTCCAATAGTTATATGCTAAACGTACCGGATAACAGAGAGAATCAATTTCAAATTTTCTTTCATGAAGTTCCGGTTTCATTTCTGTAATATCATTTTTCCAAGGAGAGTCTGCCGGACCATCGTTAAAAGCGTTTGCGTATGGATCTATAAGGATACATTTTGTTTGACGATTAATTACTCCGGCTACTAAATCTTTCAGTTTCTTATCTTTTTTTGTTAGAGGGAGATATGGCCAAACTTGCGCGGTTGAATCGCGCAGCCACATTGCATTGATATCGCCGGTAATAACAAAGGTATCGGGCTTACCATCAATTATTTTGTGAGTAACTGTTGTGTCAAGCGTGTTCGGAAAACAGTTCTCGAATAGCCAGCCAAGTTCATCATCAGCAATACTGTTTTTCATTTCAGAAATCTTTGCTTCAACTGCTTCGCTGATAAATTTACGATCAGAAAGCTTTGGTCTCTTGCTTTCCAAACCGGTTGGAACAAAATTATTTGCGAAACTATTGTTTGCGATACTCAAACCGGCTAGAGCTAGTCCGCCGGTTTTAATAAAATCTCTTCTGGTTGTCATAAAGCATCCGAATTAAATTTTTCAATATTACTTTTTGATCTCTTCCGGTTTTAGAGCCCTAAAGTTATAATTATGTTTGCGCAAGAATGAGTATTGAAATTCCATGCGAGCAAGAAAATCCGCTAAGTCACGTGATGCTTTGGGCGACCAAACAACTTCGCTTAACGCAAGCATTCTAGGAAGAATCATGTATTCAACGTGATCAGAAGTTTCAATGTATTCGGTCCACATATTGGCTTGTGCGCCTAAAATATACTTTGCTTCATCAGCGGTTAATGCATCTGGAACCGGCTCATATGAATAAACTTTTTCTAAAGGTGTAAATCCGCCGATGGCTTTTGGTTCGCCTGTCTGAGCTTGGTAATGATCGAAATAACAATGTGTGCCTGGGGACATTACTGCATAGTGTTTTGCTTTAGCAGCAGCGATTCCTCCATCAATTCCTCGCCAGCTCATAACAGCAGCGTTTGGAGCTAATCCTCCTTCAAGAATCTCGTCCCAGCCGATTATCTTTCTTCCTTTCGAGTTTACAAATTTTTCTATACGCTGGATGAAATAGCTTTGAAGTTCATGTTCATCTTTTAGTCCAAGTGTTTTAATTCTAGCTTGGCATTTTTCGCAAACTTTCCACCTTGTCTTTGGGCATTCATCGCCACCTATATGAATAATTTTGCTGGGGAAAAGCTCCATAACTTCCGTAAGAACGTCTTGTAAGAATTTAAAAGTTTTGTCGTTCCCCGCACAAAAAACATCGTCAATCACTCCCCAAACGGTTCCAACTTCAAATGGTCCACCCGTGCAAGAATATTCGGGATAAGCAGCTAGTGCGGCCTGTGCGTGCCCCGGCATTTCAATTTCGGGAACTACGGTGATGTACCTTTGTTTTGCGTAAGCAACAACTTCTTTAATCTGCTCTTGAGTATAAAATCCGCCGTGAGGTTTTCCATCTTTCATTGTTTCTTTACGCATCGAACCAATTTGCGTTAGCTTAGGATGTTTTTTTATTTCAATACGCCAGCCTTGATCTTCGGTTAAATGCCAATGGAAAGTATTCATCTTATACATCGCCAAGACATCAATATATTTTTTTACAAAGTCTACAGAGAAGAAATGGCGGCAGACGTCTAGATGCATTCCTCTCCAACCAAAGCGGGGTTCATCTTGAATATTTAAACACTGGATAGAAAAGGATTCTCCACTTGGTTCTATGGGAAATAATTGTAACAACGATTGGATTCCATAAAACAAACCGTTTCCATTGCCAGCGGTAATTTTAATTACATTCGGCTTCATCGAAATTGAATAAGCCTCAGCATTTGAGATATTTTTGCTGATTTCCAATTGAATCAAACTTTGGGGAATATCCTTAGTCATTTTCCAAGTTGCAATAACTTTTGTCCCGAGTTTGTTATTAATTGCTGAGGCTATTAGATCGCCAAGCGATTGCATCTCTGCGCTTTTTCCAATCCAAATTTTGGTCTGAGCGTTAATAGTAAAAGATCCATTTGCCGGTTCAACTTTTACCGGCTTTGGTACAATTGAATTGTTGATTTGTGCAGACATAGAAAAGAACATACAGAAGAGTATTAGAATCATTGCTTTAGTTTTCATTCTTCACCTAACTTGTTTTCTTTGTTTGTGAAATAGAGGATATATTTTATTACAATAACTGAATTGGCTACTATAAAGACAATTACGCTAACCCAAGAAAAGCTGCTTATTTTCTGAGAGCCGGATACGTTAGCATTAAAAATTTCATAAAACATATAAACAAAAAGAGCTAGGCAAACACTACCCAGCCAAAGCAGCATTGTTTGAAGCATATTAAATGTATGATCTCGTCGAGATTCATGAAGCCAGTACTCTTTGTTCGGCAAATTAATTAATGATGAGGGAAAGCGTGGCGCGTAGTAGCTCATACCGCCGAAGATTAAAAAGAAGAAAAAAATAATTACGTAATGAAAAATCAGATAACCGCTTTTACTCGTCCAGTTATCGGCACGATTATAAAAATCAAAATGAGATGCAATTCTTTCCGGCAACTGATTATAGTATATCAACGGAAGCAAAATTGAAATTGCAAAAAGCAATAGAAAAATTGTTTTTGCTGCGCGTGTATTAGACATTTTGAGCGTAATTTTTGAATCCAAAATCCGTAAAATTTAGGAGAAGGAAAAGCCTCAAAAATTTTATTTTGAGCAATAAACTCTCAAAAAAGAGCAAACGGTTTTGCTATAGTTTTCATACGAGCCCGAACTGCGAAAGATGATGCAGGAAATGCTTTCGGTGAAAAACTTCCCACTCTTCTTTGTTTAATGAGCCAAAAGTAGGATTCACAAAAATCGATTCCGGTTTTTCTTTAAGTAAGTTTTTGTAGTCGTCAATTTCAACTCTTAATGCGGAAATGGCTTCCACAATCGAAGAGTATTCAAGCGGTAGTAAATTCTCACCAATAATTGGATTAATAAAATTTTTTGGAAGCGGTCTCTCACTCATCAATATTCGCTTAAGGGTTGGAAGTTTTTCTTCCGGCGTATTGCAAGCTACTGTAAGTTTTCCATTACTAATTCTTACTGACTGTGTAAGATGCTCAATCATATGTTGAAAACTCATTTTTCCCCATAAGGCTTTGGGTTCGTATCCAACGTTAGTTATGCAAATAAAAAGTTCATCTATGTTTTTCAAGTACTTCTCCTTTCAGTTAACAGACTTAACATGATTATGTGCCGGAATAGCTTTTCTCGAAAATAATGGCATGTGTCGCTTATTTGTTTTACTCCTATCATAATTAATAAAAATAATGCAAATTTCGCCATATAAAATCATAAATTTGAAAATCATCAACTGGTAATAGATGGGCTCTCAGCAATTATTATTAATCGTAGTAGGTATAATCGTCGTTGGCTTGATGATTTATGCCGGTTTTAATATTAGCCGCGATTACATGGAAAATGCTAACCGCGATCAAATAATTTCCAGTCTTTACGATTTGGGATTAAACGCACAGCAGCATTTCAAAAAAGAACTTTCGCAAGGCGGAGGCGGGGGCACATATACGGGGTGGGTAATACCTACACAGTTAAGAAACACTCAATCGGGATCGTTTGATGAGGTTATTAGAGAAGACCGCGTTGATTTGAGTGGTGACGGTAATGTAATTGGCCGAAACGGAAAAACGAATGTTCGAGTTACTGCTCGTGTAAATGAAGATGGAATTAAGATTACAATTGTTAATTGAGGGCCGCTTGGCAGAAGAGAATACCACATATATCAATTATCTTATTGAAATTTCCAAATCTGGAAGGCAGCGTGGTTATTTGGACTTATGCGAGATTATCACGCCGAATATTTTTACGGTGGTTTACCGATTAGTTGACAATCTTGAGATGGCAAAGAAGCTAACAGTAAAAGCTTTAATGCAAGGATGGATGGAAATAAAAACTCTTAGCTCAAATAAGCCATTCGTTGAATGGATTAAAAATATTGCAATAACCCATTCGATGGAAAAACTAATAGAAAAGAATTTAATAGTCCCGATGGTTTTAGAGCAAAATGATATTAATTCAGCCGGGAATGATTTGGAAAGTGCGATTAAGAACCTTCCCGCAATGAACAGGGTAATTTTTGTCTTGCATGATTTGGAAGGATATTCCTATCAAGAGATAAATCGATTTTTTCCGGAATTGATTTATGATGAATTAAAGACAAACCTTATTCAAACACGCCAACATCTAATTGGAAGCATTACGAGATGATCTGCGAAGAAGTTAAAATAAATCTTCACGATTATGTAGATGAGCTTCTGGATGAATTAACAAAGAGGGATGTTGAATATCATATTCGGAATTGCGATCTCTGTTTTAAAGAATATCAGAAAATGCTGGCTTTCTTCGAACGACTTCGTCTGCTTCCGGTTGTAATAAATCCACCGAAAGAAATCATTGAGGGAGTAAAATCCGAATTGATGAATATCCGCGGCGCTTCCTTTGTTCCGGATGTTAATGTTACTCCTAGAAACGCCCGGAAAATTGCAAAAGAAAAAGAAAAACAAGAAAAAAAATTAAACAAAGAACGCGCTGTCGTTAGAAAAAGTCTTGTAACAAAAAGAATTTATAAAAAGCCATATTCCAAAGGCCCTTCGGTAGAACTAAAGAGAATTCTCTATACTGCGATACCGCTGGCATTAATCGCGTTTGGATATTTTGTGTATGATTTCCAGAAATACAATTATCCTTGGCAAGTAGTAAGTATTGCCGGAAATCATACTGTTAATGGAAGAGCCGATAAAAGCGATAAATGGGATCAAGGAGAAACACTTTCTACAGATGATCAATCTAAAGCAATTGTAACAATACCGAAAGTTGGCACAATGGAGGTTGGTACAAATTCTCTCCTTGTGCTGGATAGAGCCAAAGATGGTGCTAATCAAGTATATATTAAAAAAGGTAGCGTCAGCATTTCCAATACAGAAGATATGCCCGATTACTCATTAATTGTTGATGGATTTGAAATTATTGATCGTGGTGGGAAATTTGAGCTTGCTGCCGGATCTTCTCTTGGCGCAATTCTAAAAGTAAACTTTGCCTTTGTAGAAATTCCTTATAACGGGAATTCTTTCATGATTGATGAAAACCATACATGTGTTTTGCGAAAAGGAAAAAGACCGGGCACACCAATTCATGTAAAAGCTTCAGATAGTCTACGAGCAGCAGTAGAGTTGTTTGATTTTGGTAATGGCGGAGAAGCCTCGGTGGAAAGAATTATTTCTTTGGCTAAAGAAGAAGATATGCTAACGCTTCTTTCTCTTATTCCACACGTTCAACAATTACAGCGACAAATATTATTCCAAGAGATCAGCAACAGATTTCCTCCTCCGGAGAATGTAACTCGCGCCGGCATTATCCGCCTCGAAAGCGAAATGCTTTACCGCTGGTGGGAAGAAATTGAATGGCAGCTGTAGTTTAATCGTAAGTAAAAGTTGGTGTTGCTAAATACCTATAAATTTTCCAGCCTAGATTTTTGTCTTTCTTCAACACACGCATGCTTCTCTCGGAATAAACCGGACTAGGTTTTCGTTCTATCGGGTGAGGCATCATAAATGAACTTGCACAAATTACATAAGCATAACCGTCGCTAATAAGAATCTCTTCAATTTTAGTTTCCCATTTTCCTTCAGGATATTGTCTACGGTACTGAAGCAAATCACTTCTCATTGCTTCCTGTCCAACAATATCTGAAGAATCGGCAACCACTCCGCGATAGTTGGCGTCTATCAACTCGATGGCGGTTTCAATATCGCCGGCATTATAAGAAGTTGTGTAATTTTCTATTAATTCCCTTACGGCAGCTTCATCGGCAGTCTTAGCGGATTTTCTCTCATCTTCGCGTACTTCCTTTGTGCATGAAGAAACGGCAATTATTAATAGTAGCGATAAAAAAACTTTGCGAATCATATTAGTCCCGACTTTTTCAACACAATAATAAGCAAACTTAATTTAGGTGTAAATCGAAATGAGCTACCAAATTTTTGGATTTTATATTCCGGAAATTCTTTCGATTATTTGTTTGGCCGCTGTGACGATTGTTTATCAAAGCTAATAATTAAAAGAAAGGGTTAGGAGCTTTTCTTCGCTACTGCCGAAGAGCACAGTGGCCTCTTTCTATCTAATTAGTGATTGACCAAACGCGAACTTTATAGTCATCAAAAACGCTACTATTTGGTCTTTGGTTAAGCCAATATTATCAAGCAGTTTCTGTAGATTGATTAAATCCTCACCGTAAAACTCCGCCAGCATTCTCATTGTAGAAGCCTTATTGTTTCTGAAACTGTTTATTTCATCATCCAGCATTCCGGAGTTCAATTCTTCTTGTGTGAAATGATTTTTCTCAAGCGCGTCAAAACTCATTATAGCCGAGAATTTTTTTAAATCGAGTGGAATTGTGAAATCTTCTTGAAACAATCTTACCGTTGATTTTGGATCGAATCTCCTTTCCAGATTGGAGGGCATTTGTAAAGGTCGCTCGGTCTGTGGTTTGGAAACACTTGTGTCTTTCTTTGTCTGAGCAAAAAAAACAGCACTGGAGAAAAATATTAGTACGTAAGTGAAGAGGAAATATTTCACAAGATACTCAGCAGCAAGATTATAATTACTCCAACTGTTTTGGCAGCTCCGAGAACCTTTCTTATTACTGATAACGTCGGATATTCTTCAGCCTCATTCGGCGGAAGTTTCATCAAAGATTTTAGATGTACTTTATTCTTCATATATCCGGTCAATTCTTCATCCGATAATCCGCTTTTGCGTTCGGCTTCGGTTAGCAGTAAGTTATTTATAAGCAGATTAATCTCTTCGCTATTGTTCACGCTAAAACCGAAACCCAACGGAGTTAAGTTTTCTTTACCTAGCGACTCAAATATCTTCTTAGTTTTGGAAGAATCCAAACGTGGTTGCTTGCTTTCCGTTTGTGCTAATACTGGTATAGTAAGAATTATAAAAACAAAGATAAACTTCATATACCGCCGCCATAAAGTTTATCTTATAAAATATTATAGGCGAACGGTTCCATTTAAAACAAAAAATCCCGATCCGTTTTTGCGAACCGGGATTTTCTTGAACCTTGTCCCTTAAACCTTGCGGCTTCTCTATGGACTCAATACTAAATACTAATTACTTGGTTAGCAGCAGCTTGATTGATTTGCTAAAACTATTTGATTGGATTGCGGCTATATAAACGCCGCTTGTGAGTTTGCTTGCATCAAAATCTACTTTGTAATAACCGGCGCTTTTTTGTTCGTTTACCAAGGTTGCTACTTCTTTGCCAAGAACATCGTAAACTTTTATTGTTACCATTTCATCTTTTGGCAGCTGATAATTAATTGTTGTTGTTGGATTGAATGGATTAGGATAGTTGCTTATTGCAAACTCTACCGGAACTTCACTTTCTGTTTTAGCCATAGCTAGATCATTATTTTGCATTGAAGCGCCAATTGTACAATATACCCGTGTATTAGCGCCGCCTTGAGACCAAGTGCTGTTTACGGAATAATATGCAGTAATTCCATATTCTAATAATATATCTTGTTTCCATACTCCAAGAAGGTACTCGTAATCGGTGTATGATTGTACACCGCTGTTTACAGTTGCAATTACAACATCGGCGCTCCATACACCATTTTGATATACCCGGCGATGTATTCTGTACTGGGTAACGTTCGAATTTGGGTTATCGGTCCAATTAATTACGAGCGGTTGACCAATGGTTGTTCCGAATGTAACGCCCGGGGCTAATGCCTGAATCCTGTAATTTGGAGTAAAGGTTTCGTGTTGTGTTGCTGTTATTGGAGAAACAATTTGCCCTGAATCTCTTTTCCATTGATCGAGAAAGACATATTCAATTCCATTAGTTACAAAGTACCACTCGGCGGTTGGTGAAATAGAGTTATCTTCTATTACATTTGTTGTAACCGAAGAACTATATGTATTACCATTTAAGGAAATTGTATGCCCTGGATTGGATAAGGTAATATTGCATTGTTTAGGCATTGTAGCTGTTGCAGTCGCACTGCTCGTGCTTGGTGCATTAATATAGTTATTTCTTGTTGTCGATGTACCTCCAACACCCGACCACTGTCTGAAAACTCTTAAATAATCACCGGAGGTTTGGTCTTCAACATATAAGTAAGTTGTTGAATTTGGCTCCGGTGTAAAATTATATCCATTATCCCTAGGTGCCGAATTAACCAATAGTTGACCCGCTCCAAAACTTGTCCGCACAGTAATAGATGGTCGAACATAAAATGTTATTTCGTCGCGGCTTTCCCATAATTGATAGCCTAATCCGAATTCCCAAAGGTACCGTTCTAGTTTCCATGTATAAGTACCAGCCGATAAAGAACATGTTATCGGAGGGGATTGAACTAAATTGTATGGATAGGTAGTTGACTCATAAGTTTGATTTGCCTCCAGCTTATGCATTTCGTTTGTAGCTAAAGTACCTGTATAGGAATACTGGATGGTAACATTAACAGTTGATTGTCCTTCCGGAATACTTATAACAGTTCCGTTTGTTGGATAAGTAAAATAAAGCGGTTTTGTTTGTGCGAATACTATAGTTGTACATAACACAAAAATGAATAAAAGTCTCCCTTTCATATTTACCTCATTTAAAATGGTTATATTTTGTTCGCAAATAATAAAGGGCGGAGAAATCCCTCTTATGTCTTACCCAAGGCATTTTTTATTTGCAACCTGGCGGTGTTACTAGCACCGCCTTTAATTTTTAAAAACTCTCTCCGACACCTCCTAAATGTTTTATTTCCCGTGCCAGACGATAGTTTTCATCGGGACGGAATTAACTAAGTTACCGACAATAAATACCTCTGTTCCATTACTCCAAACTGAAGTATAAACTGCCGTGGGAATATTAATATCTTTTATTTTAATCCACGCGGTACCATCGCTAAAGAATGCTTGCCCTCCTTGTCCTACAGCTAAAATGTATTTGTCGTTAGCTGCAATCATATCTTCTGCTGCTAAATATTGATATTGTTTCAACCATTGTCCGCCGTCATACAAAAAAATTCCTTCCCACCCATAACTGTATAACTTTCCGCTATTTGAAAGGTATAATTTTTGTCCGAAATTTCTTGAGTATAGTGTAGAGTCAATTATTTTCCATTTATTCAACTCGTATTTATAAAAATAGGTAGTATGTGGCGTGCTTGCAGTTTGTGGTTTTATTGCAAGCATGTATTTTCCCACTTTTGTTTCTCTTACTCCGCTTATAATTAAAGTCGAATCTCCAATAATTTCTTTTTTCCATACACTGCCATTATAATTCAAAATTTCTCCAAAGCCAGAACAAAAAACATTATTTGCCTCCGTTCCCCAAACATCATTTATAAAAATATTGTTAGCTTTAACTTCGTGTTCAATCCATTTCGAACCGTTAAAATTTATTATTAGCGGTTTACTTGCCCATGAATCTGTATTAGAATTATAAGACAAAAGTCGTTCTCCAGTCATCCAAACATTACTTTGATTGAAACCATATACTTTTTCCAAACTTAATGCGCTTCTATCTATGTCCTTAGAAAGTTCATAATAACTCCACTCGTTACCGTTATAATGCCATGCACTAGCTTTGCTTCTATCGTGAAAGCCGCATGTCCAAACATTATCAGGAGAACTTCCCCAAATAGATTTCATCAAGACTTGATAGCTGTCGGGATAATATAGAGTATCTATTTTCCAAACCATCTCCGTAGGGTTTTTAAGTTTTTCTTCGGGTGTGGTAATTTCTTCTTTGCAAGAGAGGGTTATAAAAACTGCGCTTAATAAAAAGATTAAAAAGAAGTAGGGTTTCATATCTCCCCCGAGTTTAGTTATTCAAAATGTTTTGTAATTAACTATTTGTAAGTTAGCATTTTTTTTTTCGTATGTGCAAGTCCCATTTTCTTTACCCCAATTAAATTTGTGTTAAACAAAAAATCCCGATTCGCTCTTGCGAACCGGGATTCTTTTTCATAAAAAGTATTTATTAACGGCCAACTTTATCAAGAGTTTCTTTCTTAGCCATTAACTGTTCTTTAGTTTCAACTCTTTCCGGATCAGCTATAATAGCTTCGGTTGGGCAAGATGGAATACATTGCGGTTCATCATGGAAGCCAACACATTCTGTACATTTATCCGGAACGATATATGTGTGCTCATCACTTAATGCCGCTCTTTCTTCGGTACCATAAATGTAAGAAACGCCGGCGCCGTAAATTGCGTTATTTGGGCATTCTGCTTCGCATGCGTTGCAAGAAATGCATTCATCTGTTATCACTACTGCCATATTAGGATTCCTCCAAGTATTAAAAAGTTATTAAAGTCTGGTTCAAAAATAGTAATAATCTTATAATCCCAATTGGGTAGATAAAAATATTTTCTTAATAAATTATTTAATGGACTTCGCCTCTCTTTATTTGCAAATAGGAAGCTAACCAACCAATTCACCCGGAAATCATCAAAATCTAAAGATTACAGATTGACTTTTATTAACTCTTAGCCAAAATTGTAACCACAAATCAAACATAATAGGCGTCTCTTATGAAGGCTACCTTTCTAAAACAAACAACTCTTGTTTTTACAGCTTTTGTCTTTCTTCTTTTTTTCTTCACTTCAAAAATTATTTCGGAACAGCTAAGTTCAAGAATTGTATCGTACAGAATCTCGGCAAAATTGGATGTTGAAAAGAAAATGGTTTTGGGAAATGAATTTCTGAAATGGAAGAACACTTCTCGGGATATAATTACCGAACTGCAATTTCATCTTTATCTGAATGCTTTCAAGAACAGCAGTTCAACTTTTATGAAGGAATCCGGGGGAGTTCATCGTAGCAGCAGTATCGGCGGCAATAAAGAAAAAGATTGGGGATGGATAGATATTAATTCAATTAAGAGGGTTGATGGTGCCGATCTTACAAAACAAATTAAATTTATTCAGCCGGATGACGGCAACAAAGATGATCAAACAGTTATAAGCGTTGGATTAGATAAACCGCTTAGACCGGGAGAGGAAATAGAGCTTGAAATTAAATTCACCTCCAAGCTACCGAAAATTTTTGCGCGAACCGGTTTTGTGAATAATTACTTTTTAATCGGGCAATGGTTTCCCAAAATTGGTGTTTATGAATATCCCGGAATTCGTTACGCAGAAAAAGGTGGATGGAACTGTCATCAATTTCATTCCAACAGCGAGTTCTATGCCGACTTTGGAGTATACGATGTTGATATAACCGTGCCTTCATCATTTGTAGTTGGTGCAGTAGGGCTTCTTCAATATGCAAAAAAAAATAATGATGGAACAACTACTCATCATTACCGTGCGGAAGATGTAGTTGATTTTGCGTGGACGACTTCACCGGATTATAAAGTTGTTTACGATCAATGGAAACATGTTAAAATAAAAGTAATGCTTCAGCCGGAACATCTTGATCAAGCAGACCGACATATAAATTCAGCAAAAGTAGGATTAGAGTTTTTTGATAAAAATCTGGGCCGGTATCCCTATGCTAATCTCACAGTGATTGATCCGCCAATTTATGCAATGGGTGCCGGAGGAATGGAATATCCAACATTTATAACCGCCGGAACTTTGTGGAATTTACCGGTTGGTGTTCGCGCAGTTGAAATGGTTACTATTCACGAGTTTGGTCATAATTACTTTATGGGTTTACTTGCCTCTAATGAATTTGAAGAAGCATTTCTTGATGAAGGATTTAATCAATACTTTGAAACGCGGGCGATGGATGAAGCTTACGGTTTGAAAACCGGAATGATGGATTTCTTAGGATTCAAGATTGGTGACTTTGAGTTAACGCGGCAAGGCTATGTAGGTATGAAGAATCCTAAAATTGCCGAGATATTTAGAAAAGCATGGGAATATCCGCAAGGAGGTTACGGAAGCCTTACATATATGAAAACGGCGGTGATGTTGAAAACTTTAGAAGGATTGATTGGCTTAGAAGCTATGAATGAGATAATGAAAACATATTATACACGCTGGGCTTTTAAGCATCCTTGCGTTAAAGATTTCATTGCAATAGCAAATGAGGTCGTTGTAAAAATTCATGGCAGAAAATTTGGCGACAATTTGAATTGGTATTTTGACCAAGTGCTGTATGGAAGTGATATCTGCGATTACGAATTATTCGATATAAAGAATTCGGAAATAGAAAAACAAAACGGTGTATTTGGTAATTCGGTTCAAAAGAAATTTGAAGATGGAAATAAAAGAGGTGAGGGTAAGAAATATAAATCATCTGTTGTTATGCACCGCAAAGGTGAAGTGGTTCTGCCGTTAGAAGTTTTGATTACGTTTGATAATGGTAAGAAAATGGTTGAAATCTGGGACGGTAAAGCACGCACAAAAGAATTCTCTTATGAAGGAAAAAGCAAAATTGTGTCAGCTAGTATTGATCCGTTTTGTAAAATTCCGCTTGATCTTAACCTAATAAATAATTCTAAAACGATCGAGCCGGAATCATCTGTGTTTACTAAGTACACCGTAAAATTCTTGCACTGGCTTGAAAACGCAATGCTAACATTCTCAATGTTGTTCTAGGAGACAGAAATGAAAATCATAAACCTATATATAAGCGGTCTAAAAGAAGCATATAGCCAAAAGAAAATAGTTACGATTATTTTTGCTATAACACTTTTCTTAACTCTAATTGTAGCTATGGCTTTTAATTCAGTTATTAAAAGTAATCTTGGCGATCGTCCCCAGGTGTATAAGCTGCTGGGCGATTTTGATTTTGCAACTTATAACGATTTGATGAATAACTACGGTACGCTAATCAATCCGTTAACAACCGTAATAATGTGGATGAGTGTTTTTTATCTCTTCTTTACGGTTTTCTTTTCCGGTGGAATTCTTCAGATTGCCAGCAATAAATTTGAACGAGTAAGCGGCAAAAACTTCTTTGGAGGATGCTCAAAATTCTTTTTAAGATTTTTGCGCTTAGGAATCTATGTGCTTGTTATTAGATTTTTAGTTGTTTTAGTTCTGGTTCTTCTCTTTATGGTTTTAAATTCGGATTTAATCGCTTCCTCTACCGAACCTAAAATATTTTATACATACTTAATCTGGACCATAGTTCACTTGTTATTCTTTTGGCTTGTATCAATCATTGCAGATTACGCCAAGGTTATTCTCGTAAAAGAAGATTCTAAAAAAGTATGGTCAGCTTTATGGAATGGATTAAAGTTTTCGATGAAAAGACTTCATATTACTTTCCCACTCTATTTTATCATTTCCTTAACTACATTCTTACTTGCTGCATTGTACTGGGTGGTAGAGTCTGAAATTGCGATGACAAACGCAGCAACAATTTTGTTGGTTGCTTTGATTCAACAAGTGTTCGTCTGGTTAAGATTCTTTTCTAAGAGTTGGATACTTACAAGCGAATATGAGTATTACAACGAATATGCATCAATTAGAATTCAGCCAATACAAACGCAAGAAATATTGCTAAATGAAGCGCTGTAGAATTTATTGGAAACAAATTGGAAAGAAAAAGGAACGGCATTAGCCGTTCCTTTTTTTGTGGTTACTTTTTTGTATCAATCTGTTTTAGCAGTTCATCGCAAGCTGTTTTAAGCTGCTCATCAATGCCTTTTGCAATCCAGTCAACAGAATTTTCAATTGTTATATCCGGAACAGCCGGCCCGAGTTCTTGATTTTTATCGGTTGCTTTGGTAAACCAGCCCCTCAATGGTAAGCGAACAAACGAGCCGTCAATTAATCCTTTTCCGCCGGTTGAAATTACAGAACCGTTAGTAGCAACTCCAACAAGTTTTCCGATGCCCAAAGTTTTGTATGCGTGGGAGAATATTTCCGCGTTTGAATAACTGCCTTCATTACAAAGTGCAATTGATGGTTTCATCCAAGCTGCAAAAACTAAACGTTCGCCCGTAGGGTAGTATTCGCGGAATTTTTTCTTATCGCGTTCAAGATTGTCACTTGCGCCGCGAGGTATAGTATATGCATGCTGTTTGTAGTTTAATATGGTCATCAAATAATCTGTTGTTGAGCCGCCACCATTGTAGCGAACATCCACAACTAACCCGTCTTTGCCGTAACCGGCAGCTGTAAGCTCTCTTTCGAAAACTTCAAAGCTTCCATAGTCCATTCCTTGAATATGAATGTAGCCGAGTCTTCCGTTGGAAAATTTATCAACGAGTTTCTTTCTATCATTAACCCATTCTCGATAAAGCTGCTGACGAAGCATGTTGGTCGGGCGGATTACAACTTCGCGCTCTTTGCCATCTTTGCCTTTTACAGTTAGCAAAGTTTTCTCATCAACTTTTGTGTTTAGAAATTGATAGAAATTCTGCTCTTGAAAAGAGGCGCCATCTACTGCTGTGATTAAATCGTCAGCAAATAACTTGCTGCTACTTTTATCAGCCGGTGTTTCCGGAATTACTCGAACCACTTTCATTCCTTCGGAGGTTGGTGTTAATTCAGCTCCAAGCAAACCGGTTGCGTCTTTCTGAGTTTCGGTACGTTCTGCTGCTGTAAAGCCCATGTGGCTTGAGTTTAACTCACCAAGTAGATTGTTGAACATATCGCGAAGATCATTCGGAGTGGATGCGATTAAGCAAAGCTCTTCATATTTCCTTTTGAGATCATTCCAGTCTTTGCCATGAAATTGAGGATCATAAAATCCGTCGCGAATTGTACGCCAGGCTTCTGCAAAAACTTGTTTGCGTTCTGCCGGATAATCAATTTTAATTTTTGCTGAATATGGAAGTGATTCGGCTTTGTCTGTTTTAATATCGTGGCGTGATAATGAGCCGCCCATTTTAGAATAGTATAAGTACTTGCCTTCTTTATCCATTGTAACGTTACCGGGATTTGATCCGCTTTTAGTAATTTCTTTCAGATCTTTTCCATCCCACTTAACACTGTAAAGATCGCGCCCACCTTTAGCGGTGCTGCTGCTTCCGACATAGAAAAACGTTTCCCCATCTTTACTAATGATAACATTGGATTCATCACCCGGAAAACTTGTCACTTTAACAACACGCTCGTGAATGTTTTCAAAATCAATTTTAATCGGTTTTACTTTTGGTTCTTCTTTTTTTGCGGTGTCTTTTGATTTTCCATCCTTTGCATCTTTAGAAGCTGCCGGTTTATCAACTGTAGCGGTTGGCTCTTTTACCGGTTCTTTTTCATCCCAATCCGATTTTGTTTTTTCCCAATCATCTTTCTTTAGCCAAACAAACCAAACATCGCGGGTAAAGTTTAAGCCGCCGGTAATTGCGTTTTGTCCGCTTCTTGAAGATAGGAAGCCAAGCTTAGATCCGTCGGCACTCCAAAATGGATTTGAATCGCCACGCGGATGCATAGAAACATTTACGGGTTTAGAAGAATTATCCGCTGCGTGGATGAACACCTCTTCGTTGAAGTACAAGTCTTCAATTGAATAAGTAAGCCACTTATTATCCGGACTCCATGCAACACCGCTCGGGGAAGTCCAGCTGTCTATTAGTATTTTTTCGTTCGATAGTTTCCCGTCAGCTGCAATATCAGCTACAACAAATTGTTTTTTATCTGTACCGCGAGTGTAAGCAATTTTCTTCCCGTCGCCGGAAACAGTTAAGCCGCTCTCATCACCTTCGGTATTGGTTATGCGGATAATTTCATGTTTCAGCGACTTGAATATATTCGGCTGAGTTTTGTCGGCCGATTTAGCCAGAAAAATTTCGTAATTATTGTCTTCTCTATCAGAAGTAAAAACAATCGTAGTATCGGAAAGCCATGCTACATCCATATCTCTGTATGGAGAATCGGAGAGATTAACACTACGGTTTTTTTCCTTATCTGCTTCTTTAACAAAAACTTCTCCGCGAACCGAGAAAGTAAACAGCTTTCCGTTTGGAGAAACAGCATACTCGGTTAAACCGTTCGACATTGTTTTGAATTCGATCGGATCGAAGCGGTCGTCTGCAGAAATGTTAACTTCAATTTTTTTGAAATCAATTTTAGCTGTACAAGAAACGTAAATATTTTTTTCTTTTTCTATGATTACACTTGATCCGTCATTGGAAACATTAAGATGGCGTATTGAATGATCCGAGAATTTTGTCAACTGTTCCGGTTTGGAAACCGCCTTTCCGTTTTCATCAATTGAAATTTTATATAAGTTATAGTTGCTGTCGTTACTGCTCAAAAAGAAAATTGTTTTGGAATCAGTCCACTGAGGCATTATGTCGTTCGTTTCAAAGCCAACAAGTTTAGAATACTTTTTTGCTTTAGTATCGAACAGCCAAATATCTCTATTGGATGGACCACGGTAATCTTCGCGCGCAACGGGATTAATATCTCCACGTACGAAGGCAATAAATCTTCCATCCGGTGATGCTATTGGCTCGAATCCTACTGCATCTAAAACTCGCCATTCTGTTCCGCCTTTGGAGGAAATAGAATAAACTTCCATTGGTCTTTCTATTTGGTTGAATTCGCGATTAGTGGAGAAGAGAATATTCCCATCGTTAGACCAGCTGGAAATATTATCTCCTGCTGAGTGATATGTTAAACGCTTGGGTGTTCCGCCTTCGGTTGGAATTACAAATAGATCATTGTTGCCATAACGAGCGCCACTGAAAGCAATTTGCTTTCCATCGGGAGAAAATTTTGGATAAGCTTCGTAAGCTTCATGTATAGTTAATCGTGTAGCTTTTCCTCCGGTAACCGGTACAGTCCATACATCACCTTGAAATGAAAAAGCAATTAGACTTCCGTTATTGTTTAATGTTGGAAAGCGCAATAGAAGACTTTCCTGAGCAAATGAATATTGAACAGCAAGAATTAAAAACAGCAGTGCTAGTTTTTTCATGAACACCTCTCGATTTGAAGTTTGGGCAAAAATATAGCTAAGAAGTGTAAGGAACAAAGAAGAAAAAGAGGTATCTGAAATAAGCGATTTTCAACAGCTACTGCTTGAAAATGAATTGTCTTTTCTGTTAGAGAAAGTTATTTTTCATTCAGTTAAACACCCGGAGGGGAAATGACTGAAATACAAAATGAAGATGATGCTTTTTTAACTCCGCTAGTTGGATCGTGGGCGGAAACAAAGTACAACTTAGTTGCAAATTACAATTCACTTTTTTCAACTGGCATGAAGAACTTGTGGGATCAAAGAATTTATTTGGATTTATATTGTGGAGCCGGAAAGTCAAAAATTCGCACCAGTAATAAAGTAGTTAAGTCATCAGCTTTACTTGCGCTAAACGTAAAGTATCCTTTCGATAAACACATTTTCTGTGATATTGAAAAAGAGAATATTGATGCACTAAGAAGCAGGATAGATCAAAACTATTCTTGGGCAGATGTAAGTTATATTCATGGTGATTGTAATGAAAAAATAGATGATATTTTAAAAGAAATTCCAAGTCATTTAAATGGAACTAAAGTCCTAAGTTTTTGTTTTCTAGATCCATTCTCGTTGAAAATGGATTTCGAAACAATAAAAAAACTAAGCGAAAAAAGGAAGGTTGACTTCCTTATACTATTAGCTTTTGGAATGGATGGAAAAAGAAATATAGGGTTGTATCTTGATGAGAACCACGATAGAATTGATCGGTTTTTAGGTTTAAGTGATTGGCGAGAAAGATGGAAAGTTGCCGAGCAACAGCACATCAATTTGGTTAAATTCCTTGCGGATGAATTTACAAGTCAGATGATTAAATTAGGATACTTAGAAGAGGCGGCTGATAATTTTATTTCGATCTGTTCAGACGAAAAAAAATTACCACTCTATTATTTAGCATTCTTTTCAAAGCATTCACGTGGTTATGATTTTTGGAAAAAAGTAAAAAATATTAGCACAGAACCGGAGTTGGGATTTTAATGGCACTTAAATCATCAATAGAATGGACAGAATCAACTTGGAACCCGATTACTGGATGTAATAAGATAAGTCCGGGTTGTAAGTTTTGTTATGCTGAGCGTATGGCGAAAAGATTGAAAGCCATGGGTTCGGAGAATTACAAAAACGGCTTCAAGCTTACTTTGCAAGAACATGCCTTAGCGCTACCGCTAACTTGGAAGAAACCTCAAACAATTTTTGTTAATTCAATGAGCGATCTATTTCACAAAGATGTTCCGGTTAGTTTTGTAAAGAGAACTTTTGAAGTTATGAATAAAGCTGACTGGCACAGATTCCAAGTACTAACCAAGCGTTCCGATACTTTGCTCAAATTAAATTCGGAACTTAACTGGACAAAAAACATTTGGATGGGTGTTAGTGTAGAAAATCAAGACTATACTTTTCGTGTCGATGATCTACGAAAGACAAACGCACATATTAAGTTCTTATCTATTGAGCCGTTGATTGGTAGAATTAATGATCTTGATCTAACCAATATTGATTGGGTAATCGTTGGCGGAGAATCCGGTCCCGGCGCAAGACCAATGGAAGAAGATTGGGTAGTTCGAATAAAAGATATTTGCAAAGAAGCTGGCGTTCCATTCTTTTTTAAACAATGGGGTGGGGTAAACAAAAAGAAAAACGGGCGCACTCTTAAAGGAAGAATTTGGAGTCAAATGCCGAAGTTAAAAAGAGCAGTTTAATCTTTAGCTCCCCTTACAACTCATAATTTATTTGCTCGTTCTAATTCCAACAATCTTTGTTTGCGCCACAGCCCACCGCCGTAGCCGCCAAGATTTCTATTTTTCGTTGCTGTTTACCAATAAAGAATAGCAATTGCTCTTTATATACAAAAGTATATATTTGTATACAAAAGTATATGATATAGTAACTAAACATAAACTCGTATAAACAGCATATTGGCAGACTAACCATTAGAGAGATAAAATGATTCTTTACAGAGTGATGGATGAAGTTTTCCGGTCTTGGTCGCATGTTGCAGTATTGAGAACTCTGGTTGACAGAAATAACGGTTGCACCGGCAATGAAACAGCACGTCTTTCCGGGATGCATCCGCGTTCAGCGATTAAAGCACTTGGCTCGTTGGAAGAGCTCGGGATTGTTAACAGACAGCGTGGCGGAAGAGATCATTTGTTTTCCCTAAATAGAGACCACGTTCTAGTTAAGGATTTGCTTATGCCTTTATATAAAGCTGAGAGTCTGTTCCCTCTTGCTATAACAAAGGAAATAGGTTCTATCCTTAAAAAGAATGTAATCAGCGCGGTTATATTCGGCAGTGTGGCGAGAAGAGAAGAAAACCCCCGGTCGGATCTTGATCTTTGCTGTATCGTTAATTCCGTTCCAGACAAAATACTTATACGAGAATTATTGAACAAGAAATCGAAATCCATGAGTACTAAATATGGAATAAAAATAGCTCCGGTTTTTTTCACCGCAAGTGAATTTAAAAAGAAAAAGCATGTGCGGTTAATTAATGAGATTATCACCCAGGGCGTGTTAATAGTTGGAAAGAATCTGCGGACTTTACTAGATGGCTGAACGCAGAGGAAGAAAAGCGGTTGAGCGAAAAAGCTATTTGCGATATCAAAATGTTGCCGAGCATTTTTATGAAGCAGCAAAAGATTCTATGGAACTGGAATATTGGACGGCAGCATGTGTTCTAATTGTTCATTCGGCAATAGCTTACACCGACGCGCTTTGCATAAAACTTTCCGGACAGAGAAGTGTGGGCGACAATCACGAAGATGCAATTCTACTGGTAGATACAATTGTTGCCGACAGCGAAGAAAAAATCAAAGCGGTCAATCAGTTGCGAAGAATTATTGAAGAGAAAACAAAAGTATCTTATCTAGGTGAATTGTACTCCAGCAACCAAGCAAAAGAAATGTGGAAACGGCTGGAAAGATTTAGAGAATGGGTAAAGATTATTCTAACTAGGTAGTGTTTTTTGTCTCTAGTTCCAGCAATCTTTGTTTGCGCCAAAGTCCGCCTCCGTAGCCGCCAAGATTTCCATTCTTATTTACCACACGATGACAAGGAATAACAATTGCAATTCTGTTTAACCCGTTGGCATGACCAACAGCGCGCTGACCTTTTGGAACACCAACTTTTTTAGCTAATTCTTCGTAAGAAAGAGTTTTTCCACATGGAATTCTGATAAGCTCGTTCCAAACTTTCTGCTGAAAATCAGTTCCTGGAAAAATTATTGGAGTTGCAAATTCTTTTAATGTTCCGTCAAAATATTTTTGTAATTCTTTTTTCAACAGAAGTATATGTTTGTTTTCTCCCGGAACAATCGGTGATTTGAAAAGCTTTCTCAATGTTGCAAATTGTGCATCCAACATTCTTCGATCAGAAAATTCTAACAGACAAATGCCATCTTTATTTGCGGCCGCAACCAAAGGTCCCATCGGACTTTCAATCCAAGCGGCCAACAAACAATCCCCATCTATGCTTTTGCCTGGAGAAATTCCAAAAGTTTTTGCAAATGCATCTCTGAATCCGCTGTGAGATTGATAGCCATAACCAAGCGCAACATCATCAAGATCTTTTCCTTGCCGGATTTTTTCGAAAGAAATTCCTAATCGTCTTCCGCGGCAGTAAGCTTGAAAAGTCATGTTGTAGTTTTTCAAAAAGTATCTGCGAGCCCTTGCCGGATCAATTTTTATTGAACGGAGAAACTGATCATTGTAGCGTGCGGTTGGATCGGCATCAATCATATTAAGCAATCTGGAAACCCACTCGGGCGGTGTACCGTGAATTTCTAACGGTTTACATCTTTTACAAGGTCTGTAACCTGCAAATATTGCTTCACGCGATGAAGCATAGTATTCAACATTCTTGGGTAATGGTTTTCTAGCTGAACAAGAAGGGCGGCAGAAAATTCCGGTACTTGTAACGGCTAGATAAAAAATTCCATCATAGGAACTATCGCTGGCTTTGTAAGCGCGTTCCATTTCGCTAAATGGAGGAAGTGTTCTGCTGATTGCTGGAGTGTTCATATATTATCCGATCATCTTTTTAACACGCGATTATACGCACAACTCCAAACTCACTCCACCGAAAATTGAACAGTGATATTTTTTATAGCTGGCAGCTATTAGCATTCTGCTTTCAGTTAAAGATTTATACTTATTACTGTTTTCTTAATTCTGATTTCTCATTTCACGTACTTAGAAATAAACTCTTCTACTTCCGGCAATCCGCCTTGATAAATTAAATACCCGTTGCTTGGTTCGCGCTCGGTAATTTCTCCGGCAATTGGTGTTAGCATTATCTCTTTCACTTTTTGCTGATCTGTAGTCTGGCCAAGCGCCCAGCATAATTTCATGTAGGCAACTTCCGGTAGCATATTTGCACCGGGAATAACACCAAGTTCCATCATATCGCGGCCGGTATCGTAAACATACATTTGCACATAACCCCAAAGAGTTTGAACGGTCATATAAATTGAAATACCTTTATCATGCGCTCGTTTTAGTGCGGGATATAAAGGCTTGTTCACGTGACCGAGTCCAGTGCCCGCAATTACAATTCCTTTGTAATCATTATCTATCAGCGATTCAATCACATCCGGCTTCATGTTCGGGTAATAATAAACGATGCTAACTTTCTCTTCAAAGGCTGTGTTGATTAAAGCGTTTCTATCTCTGCGCCGATGTTTATAATCTTGCCGAAGCGGAGTGATTTCATCGCGGCTGACTTTAGCAATTGGAATATCGCCGATAGTTCTGAATGTTGAACGGTAACTAGAGTGCATTTTCCTTACGCGCGTTCCGCGGTGTAGCAATCCATAATAATCTGAAGTTGGACCGAACATACAAACCATAACTTCTGCAATATCACTTTCGGCAGCAGTCTTAACACTATGCATTAAATTAAGTGCGGCATCGGATGAAGGACGGTCGCTGGAACGCTGGGAGCCGACCATTACGATTGGAATTGGTGAGTTCTGAACCATGAAAGATAAAATTGCGGCGGTGTGATGCATTGTATCGGTTCCGTGACCAATTACAATTCCATCTACACCTTTCTCAATTTCACGTCCAATCGCTTGCGCTGTTCCAATCCATTGCTCAGGACCCATGTTCTCACTAAATACACCGTAAAGTTTTTCTGTTTCGAGATTGCAATAGTTTGCGAGTTCCGGCACAGAGCCATAAAGCTCTCCCGGAGAAAATGCCGGAATAACCGCACCGGTTCTGTAATCTAGTCTTGATGCAATTGTACCGCCCGTGCCGAGAAGTTTTACGTTGGGTTTTGAAGCATCGCGAGGAAAGTCTTTTTCCGGAATTTTGTAATGAGCCTCTTTCCGTCCGCGAATCTGAATGTTTGTAACTAAATCCGCCGCCACACCAATGTTGTAGCCTATCGGCATCTTAATAACTATATGAAAAGGATCAGCTGTTTCGGAGCGTGGAAGAATAATTCCTTTGTAAGTTCCTTTTGTTGTAGTGATTTCAACATCACTCCATACCAGTGCATTAAAATTTTTTAGTACGGAAAGCGCGCTGCCGCGGTAACCTTTGTAATCATCTGCCATAAATTTTCCGAATTAACTTTACAATAAATCACTTCAGTTTTTTTGATACAACTAATCCGTCAACATTCATTCTAACTTTGTTCATTACAAGCCCAAGCAGCACTTCTTTTCTTTTTTCGTTATTAATCAAATTTATTTTGCTTAGCTGCTGGCTTGTTTCTGAAATTACCTCATCAAGCTCTTCTGGAGAGATTGATTTGGGCAGTAATTCCGGATTGAAATCATTTTGCTCTATTGCGAGTTTCATTGCGTAAAATATTCCACTGCGGGAAAGCAAACCATCTTTGTATGCCCGGAATATCTCTTTCATCAATCCTTCGTAAAGAAGGTTTGCATCGAGTTTCATTTTCCTTAATCGTTTGGGATATTGGATTAAAGCAACGGCAGCTGTGGTTGGATTGATTTTCCATTCTTCAACGATGAACTTAAATAACTTAGCGTACTTTGAAATTGATAATTCGCGAATTGTATCTGTTGGAATACCAAGTTCTTTATACCACTTTTCGCTTATCCAATATTTTTCCGGAAGATCAATGCTCAATCTGTCTATATGCTCTTCAGTAATTCTCGTCGGAGGTAAATCCGTATCGGGATACATTCTATCTGCGCCGGGCAATATTCTTTCGAAGCCGTTTGTTCCATCGCGCAAAGCCTGACGAGTTTCCGAAGGAACGCCAATAGTTGCTTCCTTTGCACGAATGATAATTTCTTTTGAAGCCGTTTCTGTGTCTTGCTCGTTTCCCCAAACTAAAACCATTGTATCATCATCAGTTGCGCTGACATTTTTCTTAATGTTTTGCCATTCTGCAGAAGTTAAATTTTCACCTTTGCTGTCGGAATGTATAAGGTTTGGAATTGTTGTTAAACAAGCAATTACGCGTACACGGTCCGAAATCTCTTTAGAAAAATAAGTATCTGTCTGTGTTTGCCAGTGAAGCAATCCGGCAAAACCTTTTAGCACAACACACTTTACAAACAAGCTTTGTTCAATCGCGTTTCTAATCGGCTGGTAATAAGCTTTCTTTACTAACCGGGTTATATCGTGCGCTTTTGCTTCGAAAGTATCTTTTGTTATTCCGCGTTTGTGAAGTTCTTCGCGAAGACGAAGAAGATTCCATTGACGCATTGCTTCGTTGTAAGTTAAATGAGGAATTCTTCCAATCTTCGGAACACCTTTTATTTCAATTCTCGTTCCACCCTCAACACTTACGTTTACATCTTCTCGAGCAGAGCCGATACCTCGGCGGACTTTATTTGTACTGCGGACAACGTTTGCACATATCTCCGCAACCTCAGCAACTTCGAACGGTGTGCGCATGTTAGGTCCGGTAACGGTTTCAATCAGAGGCATGCCAAGTCTGTCTGTTCTGTAAACGCGCAAGTGTCCGCTGTCGGAAACTTCCCGGCAAGAATCTTCTTCAATTGACATTTGAACGATATCAATAGTTCTGTCTTTGTAGGGAATTTTTCCATCGAGAGCAAAGATTGCTGTCCGCTGAAAACCGGTTGGAATGCTTCCGTCCAAATACTGTTTACGTGCAATGTGAAGTTCATCCACAATCGAACAATCGAAAAGCATTCCGGTACGAAGAGCGATATCAAGCGCATCATCATTTATCAAAAATGGGGGAGTATCATCCATTTCGTAAGTGCAAACCGTCTCGCGGTTGATGCGGTAGAGAATATCTTTCTTTGTCTTGAATTCCATCAATGCGGTGCCATCATACTCTCCAAGCTCGGAAAGTGTTGGTCGCATATGACGAAGAATCTCAGCATCATAATGCTCGCTGTACTTGCCGGCGGGGCACCGACAAAATAGTTTTTTCGTAGTTAAAAGCTGTTGATGAATTTCCAATCCGGATTTAAAACCAACGGTTTCATAATCTTTCTCGGTCATGTCTTCAAACGGTTTGAAAAGAAAATCTTTCATATTATAATTCTTCGATTCAGTGTGGAGTGAATAAGTGGTAAGGTGAAGTGAGAATAAATTCGCATTTGTACGAAATATTTGTGATTGCTTCTGAAAACTTAGTGGAAGCCATTCTAAGAAGCAATCACATTTGTAAGAAGAAAGATCTTAATTTTACAACAAATTACTTGCTAATTCGGCTAACTCAGATCGTTCGCCCTTTTCTAAGTTAATGTGTGCGTAAAGTTTTTGTCCCTTAAAGTGCTCAATCAAATAAGATAGTCCGTTGGATTGAGAATCGAGATACGGATGATCGATCTGATAAATATCGCCGGTTAGAACAACTTTAGCACCTTCTCCCGCGCGGGTAATAATTGTTTTAACTTCGTGCGGAGTTAAGTTCTGTGCTTCATCAACAATAAAATAAATTCTTTGCAAGCTTCTGCCGCGTATGTAGCTAAGTGGTTCAACAACAAGTTTTTCTTCTTTCACCAAATTGTTGATAATCTGATGGCTCTTATCAGTTTCCGGAAACTGATCTTGAATTACTTTTAGATTGTCCCAGAGCGGCTGCATGTAAGGCGCTAACTTGCTGTCAACATCGCCGGGCAAGTAGCCAATGTCCTTGTTGCTAAGCGGAACTATTGGGCGTGCAATGTAAATCTGTCTATAATTTTTTCTAATTGATAGCGCACAAGCAAGTGCTAGCAAAGTTTTTCCGGTTCCGGCTTTGCCGGTCATTGTAACAAGAGGAATGTCGGGATTCGAAAGCGCATCAACTGCAAAAGTTTGTTCTGCGTTGCGGGGCTTAATTCCGTAAACAACTTGCTTATCAATTTTCTTGAATAAATTCATTTCACTATCAAGAAGGGCGAGTGCCGAGCGCGATTGATTTCTCAAGATGAAATACTTATTAGGAACAAGATCAGCTTTAAATTTCTTTGCAACCTTAGCTGCGGGAATTTCAAAAGGTGCCTGATAAAGTTTTTGAAGCAAGTCGTCATCAAAATTTTCTATTATATCTTTTCCGCTGTAAAGCTCTTCAACATTGCCTACTTGATCGGTCGTATAATCTTCTGCCGGAATGCCGAGCGCCTTTGCCTTCATGCGGAGGTTAACATCTTTGGTTACAACAATTATGCTTTCTTTGTTTTTAACGTTTCTGTTTGCTTCAAAAGCAGCGCTTAACACACGATGATCTACATTATCCTCGCGGAACACATCGTGTATTTCGCGAGATAAACCTTTCGTAATTACAATTCTAACTTTACCTTTACCGCGGCCTAACGATACACCGCCGTTAAAAATATCGTTGCCGGTAATAGAATCAAGCGTACGCGCAAATTCCCTCGCGTTAAGATTGATTACTTGATTTCCACGTTTGAAATGATCTAGTTCCTCAATTACAGAGAGCGGAATTATAATATTGTTTTCTTGAAAGTGGTGAATACATGTAGGGTCGTGAAGAATTACGTTTGTGTCTAGAACAAAGGTTTTAGGATTTTTTTTCATTGCAAACCTTAGCTATGAAAGAACATTGTTTTATTGTGAAAAAATTCTAAGTAATTTCAGTTAGAACATAATAAAAATTTTCCAGGAAGTCGAAAATTCGAATCACAATTAATTGTTATTTAACATGAGGCTCGAAATGGCAATTCAAACTATTAATCCGGCAACCGGCAAAGTTGTTAAAACCTTTGATTCGCTGACTACCAGTCAAGTAAATGAAAAAATCGATCAAACACATGAAGCATTTTTAGAGTGGCGCAATGTTTCTTTCGCTTCCAAAAGTGAGTTAATGAAGAAAGCCGCCGGCATTCTTCGCGACAGAAAAAATGAATTTGGAAAAATATTGACGCTTGAAATGGGAAAGCCAATTGTTCAAGCAATTGCAGAGGTTGAGAAGTGCGCTCTGGCCTGCGATTATTATGCGGACAATGCTGAAATAATTCTAAACGAAGAAATCGTTTCTACAGATGCTTCGGAAAGTTATGTGCGTTTTGATCCCCTTGGAATCATACTAGCAATTATGCCTTGGAATTTTCCTTTTTGGCAAGTTTTCCGTTTTGCGGCACCGGCATTAATGGCGGGTAATGTTTGCTTGCTAAAACATGCTTCCAATGTTCCGATGAGTGCAATGGCTATAGAAGAAATATTTATGCAAGCTGGTTTTCCCCAAAGCACATTTCAAACTTTGTTAATTGAGTCCTCGGCAGTTGAAGAAATATTGAATAATTCCAAAGTTAAAGCCACTACACTAACCGGAAGCGAACCGGCTGGAAAAAAAGTTGCTGAAACGTGCGGTAAAGTTTTGAAGAAAACAGTTTTAGAACTTGGCGGAAGTGATCCGTTTATAATTCTGGAAGATGCTGATGTGGATGCCGCAGTTAAAACAGCTCTTACTGCGCGCTTAATTAATAATGGGCAAAGCTGCATTGCAGCTAAGCGCTTTATTGTTGTGGATAACACTTATGATGAGTTTGAAAGAAAGTTTGTCGAGTTAATGAAAAAAGTTAAAGTTGGTGATCCGATGAATACTGAAACTGAACTTGGACCAATAGCGCGTGAAGATTTGCTGTTAGAATTAGAAGATCAAGTAAAACGTTCTGTAAAAAAAGAAGCAAAAGTTCTATGCGGTGGAAAAAGGATGGATAGAGAAGGTTACTATTTTGAACCAACAATACTTGCTAATGTTTTGCCCGAAACACCGGCTTACGAAGAAGAAATTTTTGGTCCGGTTGCCATTTTGATTAAAGCAAAAGATGAAACGGATGCAATCAGAATTGCGAACGATTCACCATATGGACTTGGCGCTTCGTTGTGGACATCCAACATAGAAAGAGCAAAAATGCTTGCGGTTAAAATTGAAAGCGGCGCAGTGTTCATAAATGGAATGGTAAAATCTGATCCGCGCTTGCCTTTTGGTGGAATAAAAAACTCCGGCTACGGGCGCGAGCTTTCTCATTATGGAATTAAAGAGTTTGTAAACATAAAAACTGTTTGGATAAAATAAGTTTTTGAATATGACATACTGCTGTCATAATGGCTTTGTATAGTTGTGAAGAATAAAAAAAGAAGGTAACAATGAAAAGCCCAAGTAAAACTTATTCCAGAACAGAAGAATTAATTGAAATTTGGCTGGAGAATTTAAGTAAATATACCGATGAACAATTTCTACGCAAACCGAGTGAAGAAAGTTGGTCAATAGGACAAGTTTACGAACATTTAATACGCGCAACCGAATTTTTACATTTTGGACAAATAAAACAATGCTTGCAAATGAATGGCTCCAATGCAACTGAAGAAAAAAACATTAAGGGAAAAATTTCTTATACACTTGGAATGTTCTTGCCGGTAAAGATAAAAGTTCCGCCAACCCCCGGCTACACTCCGCCGCAGCCGAAAAGTAAGAAAGATGTTGAAGAACGAATGAAAAATCTTATCCCTCAGTTAAAGGGGTTTTTACCATTGCTTGAAACTGCAAATCCAAATAACAAAACTGCTCATCCCGGTTTGGGATATTTGAATGCCCACGAGTGGTATCAGATAATTGGGATGCACTTCCATCATCACTTGCGGCAAAAATCCCGGCTTGATAAATTTCTTGGAGTTCATTAATGAAAACACGTTGCGGCTGGTCTACAAACGATCCTTTATACATTGCATATCACGATGAAGAATGGGGTGTTCCGGTTCATGATGATCAAAAATTATTTGAGATGCTGATTCTGGAAGGCGCACAAGCCGGCTTAAGCTGGATTACAATTCTCCGCAAAAGAGAAAACTACCGCAAAGCCTTTAGCAACTTTGATGCGAAGAAAATAGTAAAGTATGATTCCGAAAAGGTAAAAGCGCTTTTGCAGAACGAAGGAATTGTGCGGAACAGATTGAAAATTGCCGCGACAATACAAAACGCAAAATGCTTTTTAGAGGTACAGAAAGAATTCGGCTCGTTCGATAAATATATCTGGCGGTTTGTTGGCGGTAAGCAAATCAAGAATGAAAGGAAAAACTTAAAAGAGATTCCGGCTAAAACTGCAGAATCCGACGCGATGAGCAAAGACTTAAAGAAACGCGGATTCAAATTTGTAGGCTCTACAATCTGCTATGCTTACATGCAAGCAGTTGGAATGGTTGACGATCATACTGTTGATTGTTTTCGACACAAGAAAAAGTGAAGTGGACATAACTATCTACTAGAAGAAACATTTTAAATTAAAAGATAGGTTGTCTTCGCGAGTTAGTTTAAATTGAACCATAGATATTCCTCTATGATAAATAACAATCCATATCAATTAAACTAAATAAAGAGGTAGTAATGAAAAAACTATTTTTCATTTTTGCAGTATTTTTCATTTTCGCGATTAGTCTTTCTGCGCAAGGTAAGCAAGACGTAACGGTTGTTAATAAAACCGGTGTTATAATTAACGAACTTCATGTCACTCCAAGTGATGCGGATGAATGGGGCGAAGATGTACTTGGTCAGGACGCTTTAGATCTCAATGAAGAATGCGACATTGAATTCGATCCTAAAGAAGATGTTTGCTTGTGGGATCTTAGAATTGCAGATAGTGACGGCAATTCAATTGAATGGGAAAAAATCGATTTGTGTAAAGCCGTTAAAATTGTATTGCACTATAAAGATGGCAAAGCCTGGGCTGATATAGTTGAATAATAATTTTATAAATAATGCCGGACTTAATCCGGCATTATTTATTGTAACCATTTTACCAATAACTGTTAAAGACAAATCTAATCTTGTTCGTAAGCGATCTCGCCATGTAAAGAAGCATCCATACCGGCTTCTTCTTCTTGTTTTGTAACTTTTACAGGAGTAATCAAATTAATTGCCTTAAGCATTATATAAGTAAAAACAAAACAGTAAGCACCAACAGCAAATACGGAAATAGTTTGTATCATAAAAAACTCCCACGAACCGCCAATAAATAAGCCGTCAACAGTTACCATTGGGTTAACAGTCTTTGTGGCAAATAAGCCAAGCATAATAGTGCCTAGTATACCTCCAACGCCATGAACTCCCCAAACATCAAGAGCATCGTCCCATTTTAGTTTATTTTTCAAAGCAACCGCAAAATAGCAAACTATCCCGGAAATAATACCAATAATTACGGCGTTCCCTATTGTTACAAATCCGGCTGCGGGGGTAATGGTTGCTAATCCCGCTACAGAACCGGTTAGTAACCCAACAAACTTTGGTTTCTTTTCCAAAACCCAAGCTAAAAACAACCAGGTAATTGCTGCAAAAGAGGCTGCAACATCTGTATTTAAAAAAGCAGCAGCAGTAATGTTGTCTACTTTAAATTCACTTCCTGCATTAAAACCATACCACCCAAACCACAGTAATCCGGTTCCTAAAGCAACAAGTGGAATGCTGTGAGGACCCCTTTCAATTATATTTCTTTTTCCGACATAAAAAACCGAGGCTAAGGCAGCCATACCTGCACTCGCATGAACAACGATGCCGCCCGCAAAATCTAAAACTCCCCATTGAGCTAATAAACCATTTCCCCAAACCATGTGAACTAACGGAAAGTAAACACAAACCAACCATAGAGTTAAGAAAATCATATAAGCGGGAAAGCGAACGCGGTTAGCAAACGCACCGGAAATTAAGGCTGGTGTGATAATTGCGAACATCATTTGGTAAGCAACAAATACATACAGAGGAATTTGATTATTGCCGGTAAAAATTGAGTTTAAATCTGTTCCAGCTAAAAATGCCATATTCAAGTTTCCAATTACTCCACCTTCGCCTCCGCTAAAACAAAGTGAGTAACCGAAAGCAAACCATAGAACGGTTGTCCATCCCAACGAAACAAAGCTTTGAATCATAATTCCAAGAACATTTTTTCTTCCTACTAAGCCTCCGTAAAAGAAAGCTAAACCCGGTGTCATCAGCATAACCAAACTGGTTGCTATCAACATAAAGCCGGTACTGCCGGTATCGATCATTTGCTACCTCAGATTTATTTTCGAAAAAGAGCCAATTGGCTGTTACAAACTTGATAAATCTTGATGAGCTCTTATAGCTTTATGCTATAAACGCGACAAATTTGTCTTAAGTGATTTGCATGAGGAATAAATAGGCAATAAGTTTTATCTATGATTTAGATAAAGTATGTCTTTATCACACATAAATAAACCGAGATTTACCGAGAATCTTTTTGAAAAAGATTTTAGTTATTCAAAATAATAGTGGGGATTTACACGACATTGATTTATTGCTTCCCAAAGAAGAGTTCGAAATTTATTATTCTCAAAATTTAAAAGACGGTTTGGAAATTGCCATCCGGTATTTGCCCAACTTAATTGTGTTCTATTTGGATAAAGAGGGCAACGGCATAAAGATATTAACAAAAATTTCAAATGATGAACGAACTAATTTAATTCCGCTAATAGTTGTTTCCATGAAATATGCAGTAGAAGAACAGAGAAAGGTGATGGAGCTTGGTGTGGATGATTATATTCCGGTAGAGCTTGTTGGCTCATCTCTTGTTAATGCAATTAATAAAAGAATAGAAAAGCTCAGCAAGTTGAAAGCGGCAATAAACAACCGTCTTAATTCTTTTGAAGAAGAGTCACTAAAACCCAAAAGAGACGACCATATATTGGTTAAAATTGGAAACAAGCTAAAACTTATTAAGTTCACCGATATTGTTTGCGTTACAGCCTTAAAAGAATATAGCAAACTAACCACAAAGGATAATTGTAAAATTGTCGTTAGAAAATCCCTCAAAAATTGGCTCGCCGTATTACCTTCAAATTCTTTTTTGCAAATACACCGTGCTACAATTATTAATCTGGAATATGTAGACAAAATTGTGCGTGCTAATGAACGCACTTATACTGTTTTTCTTAAACACATTACCGAATCTTTTGATTTTAGTCACCGTTATGCAAATATAATGCGCCATACGTTTCCCTCGTAGTTTTCAAGCTATTGATGTAAAAATCAAACCGCTCTCTAACAAAAACAACTTTACTTTGTAACAAAGTCGAATAACCTTTCGTCTTTGGTGTGTAAATATTTTGGAGAAACTTTGTCCGCCATAATTCAAACACATAACCTATCGTTTCGATTCAAAGATTATCTGGCACTGAATAATCTTTGTCTCGAAGTCCCGGAAAATTCCATTTATGGTTTTGTTGGACCAAACGGAGCCGGAAAATCAACTTCCATTAGAGCTATACTTGGTTTATATCCGGTAGAAAACAAAAAGATTTTTGTCTTCGGAAAAGAGATAAACAAAGAAAGAGTAGCAATACTAAAAGATATCGGCGCTTTGGTCGAAACTCCGGCATTGTATGATCACCTTTCCGCAATTGATAATCTGGAAATCACACGGATTGTAAGAGGTGCCGAAAAGAAAAAAATAAATCAAGTGCTGGAAATTGTTGGTTTATCTAAGAGCGCTTACAAAAAAGTTAAAACGTATTCACTCGGAATGAAGCAGCGTTTAGGAATTGCAATCGCGCTATTATCCGAACCAAAACTGTTGATACTTGACGAGCCCACAAATGGTCTCGATCCTCACGGCATAAAAGAAATTAGGGAGCTTCTTCTTTATTTAAATCAAGAATGTAAAACAACAATTTTTCTTTCCAGCCACATTTTAAATGAAGTTGAAAAGCTGGTTACCCATGTTGGTGTAATAAATAAAGGAGAATTAGCGTTTCAAGGTAAGCTTGCGGAGCTGTATTCCGTATCTATCAACAAAGTGCTAATTGAATCCGACGAAACAGATAAGCTTGCGACTATGCTAAAAGAGTCGGGTTATGTATTCCACAAAGAAAACGACTTTACAATTAAAGTAGAAGTAAAAGAAAAGCCGGAAATATCCAAACTGCTTTATCAGATTACACACAACGACGTATCGATTTATGGTTTGCGTAACGAACAAAAATCTTTAGAAGAACTATTCTTTGATCTAACAAAAAAACAGCGAGAAGTTTATGAAGGATAATTCTATTTATTTATATAGAGCTTTAAGGGCAGAGATTATCAAAATTAAAAACACACTAGGCTTGTGGAGTGCGTTAATATTTCCCTTAATTATTGTATTAATGAATTTTATGATTTTTCTCAGTCGACCGCAAATGCTGACGGCTGCAAAAGGAAATTTGTGGATTCACTATACCAACAATTCTATGATGATGTGGTCAATCTTATTTATGCCTCTTTTCATTGGGATAATTACTTTCTACATCAACTTTAATGAGCATAAGAATAATGTTTGGCGGCACGTTTATTCTTTGCCGATACCTAAGATTAGTGTGTATGCAGCGAAGTATTTAATCAGCATTTTAATTGTCGCCGCTACAATGGTTTTCTTTTATCTCATAAACTATTTATCAATGAAAATGCTGGCGGCGTTTCGTCCTGAGATACCTTTCGGTAAGCATGTAATTACTTCAATCCTTCCTCTTTCATTTCTAAAAGTAATGCTTGCATCCATTGGCATTATCTCAATTCAATTTGTTGTCAGTATAATATTTCAAAATTTTGTGCTGCCGCTTGGTTTTTCAGTTCTTGCAACTCTAACATCTGCGTTTCTCTTAAGATGGGAAAATATTGTTTACTATCCGTATGCTTATCCATTTTTTGCCGCACAGGACTTAGTAAAAAACAATACATGGGTTTTTATCAATCCGGTGTTATTCAGCATTGCTTGTGCTACAGCAATTGCAATTCTAGGTTATGCTATTCATTCAAGGATGCGAGTTAAATAAAATAGATTAGCCAAGTAGTTAGACAAAAAAGTCCGCCGGTAAGCGGACTTTTTTGTTGCTGAGTTTTAAATCGAATCTTACTTAGCATCATTTCTAAGAACAGCATTGCTTTTGGCTGCAACTTTGCAAAGATTGTTTTGGCGGATATGTTTCGATTTAAAATGCAAATGCCTAACTTTTATTCAAAAAAAGTGTGTGGGATGAAAAATATTTTAAAAGCATTTACGGTACTAATTCTATGTATAAGATTTCTATATGCGCAAACTGAAACAACTGATTCATTTAAGATAAGAGGAATGCTTCCTTGGCATAATTTCTTGTCCGGTCCAACCGCATGGAATTTGGATGACTATAAAAACTATCTGGATGATTTACAGAAGCATGGTATTAATTTTATCGGTTTCCATAATTATACCGGGGGAGGACAAAGATATGCCACATATGTTGAACCAATAATAAAAATACAGTATAAAAATATTTTGCCGGAAGCTTATCTGGATAACTCACTAACATCCCGCTGGGGTTATACGCCAATGAAAATTGCCGACTTCGCGTTTAGCTCTTCGGAAAAATTTCAGAGCAAATACAAAAACAGTTCGTTCGGTGCAGATTGTTCAATAGAATCGAATTCGAAAGAAGAACATTACCAAAAAACACAAAGGCTAATGCAAGAGGTTGTTGCGCTTGCTCATCAGCGTGGAATTCAAGTTGCAATTGGTTTTGAATTTGGTGTTCATCCACCGGAATATTTTTCTTTATACAACGACCCCGATTTCTATTGGCCGGGCGAATCCAACATGATTCCTAATCCGGCAAATTATCAATCAATTGAAATCTTATACGCAACACTCACTAACATTTTAGAAACATATCCTTCGGTAGATTACATTTGGCTTTGGTTAAACGAGCATTCGTTTATGGGAGTTAATCTTGAAGGGGCGCTAAACACTCCGAGCTTTAAAAATATTTATGATAAAGACCAACACTTGTTTTCTGAGACAATGGAGGATAAATCTGCGCGCTTCATAGGAGTGTGGTCTTTGGAGTATATTAGGCTTGCGCATGAGTTTTTGGTTAAGAAGAAAAGCAATGCTAAGATTATTGTAGGCGGCTGGGGTGGCGGCAATCAGCTGCCGGCTATTATGCTGGGTTTAGATAAAGGATTACCCAAGGATATAATTTTTTCGCTTCTAAATCCGGATTTGGGAAAGAAAAATCCACCGCAGTTTTTGGTAGAAATTGCAAAAAACAGAAATGTAATTTCTATTCCTTGGCTTGAAGGAGATAATCAACTATGGCAATTACAACCAAGGGTTGATCTGATGCAAACGCAAGTTAGACTTGCGAAACAAATGAATATGATGGGCGTAGCTGCAATCCATTGGCGCACCGAGGAAACAAAAATAAATTTTGAAGCTTTTGTAAATGCAGCGCATAATCCTACCGATACAGCAAGCGTAAAAAATACTTATCAAAAATATTTTGCCGAAACTTGCGGAAACGAAGCAGCGCAAATTCTTTCGGAAGAATTTGCAAAATATGATTTGGAAAAGTGGTATCCCGGAGATACACCGGAATATTATGCTTACACTCCCGCGTGGGGACAAATGCCACATCAAGATGAAGCAAAATTTCAAAAGCTATTAATTAAGATAGAGAAGGCGATTGCAAATACGACGATTAATTCATACAAAGAAAACTTGAATTGGTGGAGAGCAAAAATAAAATTTATGTTGTTGTTAAATGAAGTTGGCAGAAAGCTAGAACCAGCGTATAAATTGCGAAGCGAATATCTTGTCTCTAAAATAAAGCTAAACAAAGAAAAATTAGTTAATGTAAAAACTTTATTTCTTTCTGCTCCGGTCAAAGAATTGTTCAATACATTTTCCGCTTCGGTTAGATCGAAGGGCGAGCTGGGAGAGCTTAGTTCTATTAATCAAAAATTATGGAGAGAGTATTTGGAGCTGCAAAAGTTCTTAGATGAACATACTCTTTGATCTAAAATGCTTAATTTGTAATTGGAAGTTCTATTAAACTAAAGAAGATGGTTTACCAGAGTAAACCGGGAGTAATCAAATTTCTAAAAGGGGAATGTGATAATGAAAACAAGAATCCTTTTTTTATTGCTTGCGGCAACAATTTTTATAGCGTGCTCTAAAGATGATGACAATTCAAATCCCGTAGTTGCTGATCCGGCGTATGTTGGCACTTATGAAGGAACAACATCTCAAAGCAAAGAAGTTAGTTTTGTTGTTAGCAATGTTGATGGTAAAGCTTATGTAACCAAATATTCAATTACGTACACATACTTATTTGGTTCATCTACAGCCACGGCTACAAAATCGCTAACGAATACGCAAGGTATAATACAGGTAAATGGTAACAGTTTTGCTATTTCTTTTAGCGCTGATGCTAATGACAAAATAACTTGTGCTTTTACAAGTGCTACAAATTTGACTGGTACTTTTAGCATTGATACCGGATTGACGAACAGCGGCGCTAAGGTTTATAGTACGGGGACATTTTCAATTACAAAAAAATGACAGCGTAAAGCTGTCATTTTTTAGAACAATAGTTCGCTGACTAATTAGGATAGGAATTTCTCGACAGAGGCAAGTGCTTCATCAATCTTAGTAATATCTTTTCCACCGGCAGTTGCAAGATGGGGACGACCGCCACCGCTTCCACCAACAATTTGCGCAACTTGTTTTACAATATTTCCGGCAAGAATTTTTTTATCTTTAATCAAATCATCAGAAACAACAGCTACAATTCCAACTTTACCATCAATCTCGGAAATCATAACTCCAACACCGCTCTTCATTTTTTCGCGTAGTTCATCGCCCATTGATTTCAATTCATCCATGTTGGAGGCAGAAACCTTGCCTTTGAAAATCTTGATGCCGTTAACCTCTACCGGAGAGGAAACAATTGAATCAATTCCGCCGAGTTTTTCTTTTAACTGAAGCGCAGCAATTTCTTTTTCCAGTTTCTTCTTCTCTTCGTGCAGTTCATTTATTTTCTTTTCATCATTTTCAATTCTCAACTCTAAATTCTCAATTAGCTTCTCAACTCCCGCTCCGGTAACAGCTTCTATTCTGCGCACGCCGCTTGCTATGGAAGACTCGCTAACAATTTTGAACAAGCCAATCTCGGAACTGTTCTTAACGTGGGTTCCGCCGCAGAATTCCATTGTGTAATCGCCAAACTGAACTACGTTTACTTTATCTCCATACTTGTCGCCAAAGAACATTAACGCGCCCATTTTCTTTGCTTCTTCAAATGGTGTATCGCGGTGATGCGAAAGAGGCAAGTTCTCGCGAAGTTTTTCGTTTACCAAAGATTCAATTGCATCAAGCTCGGCTTCTTTTACTTTTTCAAAGTGACTGAAATCGAAACGAAGTCTTTCCGGTTCTACAAGTGAACCCGACTGCTGAACATGCTGGCCGAGAATTTCTCTTAACGCTTTATGTAAAAAGTGTGTGGCCGAGTGATTGCGCATAATATCGGCGCGGCGTTTACCATCAACAATTGCAGTTAATTCATCACCAACTTTAAGATTTGTTGTTTCATCAACAATGTGAACAACCATTCCGTTTACTTTTGAGAGTGCATCAACTTTGAATTTGGAGCCGGAGAATTCAATCCAGCCATGATCGTCAACCTGTCCGCCGCTTTCTGCGTAGAAAGGAGTTTTATCAAGTATAACAAATGTGTTGGCTTCGGTTTTCTTTATGCCAACTACTTTTGTTTTGGAAACTAACTCGGTGTAACCGGCAAATGTTGTTGACTCGTTTGATGCGATTTCAAAACCTTCTAAGTTATCCACAACTGCATGAGCAGAAGAAATTTTATCTTTGGTTGATTTTCGTGCGCGGTCTTTTTGTTCATTCATTAGTTCATTAAACCGTGCTTCATCAATTTCAAATCCATGTTCGCGAGCCATTACAGCTGTTAAATCCACCGGAAAACCGAAAGTATCATAAAGCTTGAATACGTCTTCACCTGGGAACGTTGGTGGAATACTCACATACTTATTTATTAATTCTGTATTAACATCTTTCAAATATATTTTTCCAAGTTGTTCAAATTTTGCCAACTTAGCCGGATAGATCATTGAACCGGTGGATTCTTGGTGATCTTTGATTTTTAGCTTGCTTTCTTCAGTAATCTTTGAAACATCGATGTAATGCTCATTTGTTTTTTTATCCAAAAGAAAAAGAGTAGTATAATGCCCATAATCTCTAAGATAGTAATGAAAAGTTTCCATGATTAAACGGTCAAACAATTCAATTCCTCTATCAAGAGTAGCGTTGAAACTTTCCTCTTCAGCTTTTATAATCTTTTCAATCTGGGCTTGGTTTGTTTTTACTTCCGGGAATACATGAGAGAAGTTTTCTACAACCACAGAAACAAGTTTATAAAGGAACGGATCTTTCAAATTAATTTTTCTTCCGTAGCGCGCAGCTCTTCTTAACAAACGGCGAAGAACATAACCGCGTCCTTCGTTGCCCGGAGTTGCGCCATCACCAATTGCAAAAGATAGTGTGCGAATGTGGTCTGCAATTACTCGCATAGAAACATTGCTTTGTCCAACCGGTGAATTATCGTCAGCAGCTAAAGAAAGATTGTATTCAATTCCGGAAAGTTTTGCTACAGCATCAATAACCGGAGTGAAAACATCTGTATCGTAATTCGATTTCTTGTTTTGCAAAACTGCGCACACGCGTTCAAAGCCCATTCCGGTATCAACATGTTTCGCCGGAAGATCGTGCAGCGTTCCGTTTTCGTCGCGGTTATATTGAATGAACACAAGATTCCAAATCTCTATACAAAGAGGAGAGCCCGCGTTTACCAAGTGTCCCGCGTTCAAATCATCACTTAGATTAATGTGGATTTCTGAGCAAGGACCGCAAGGACCGGTATCGCCCATTTCCCAAAAGTTATCTTTTTCATCAAAGCGTAAAATGTGTTCCGGATTAATATCTGTTTCGCTCTTCCAAAAATTCATTGCTTCGTCATCGGTTCTATAAACTGTTACCCAAATTCTTTCTTTAGGAAGTTTCCAAACTTCAGTCAGCAATTCCCACGCCCAAGCAATAGCTTCTTTTTTATAATAATCGCCAAAGCTCCAATTGCCAAGCATTTCAAAAAATGTATGATGATAAGTATCGTGTCCAACTTCTTCGAGATCGTTATGCTTGCCGGAAACACGGATACATTTTTGAGTATCAGCGGCGCGTTTGTAGTCTCTGGAACCGTTTCCCAGAAATACATCTTTGAACTGATTCATTCCGGCATTTGTAAAAAGTAAAGTCGGATCGCCATGCGGCACAACCGGCGCGCTTGGAACTATTTTATGTTCTTTGCTTTTGAAGAAATCTAAAAACTGCTGTCTAATTTCGTTTGAGGTCATATTCCATTCACTTTTTTTAAGTGGCGCAAATATAAGAAAATAGCTCACGGCTTTCAGCGGTCGGCCGTAGGCGAACAACCGTTTTTTGCACAAAATCATGAAAATTGAATACTGAATGCTGATAGCGGACAGCAATATCAATTGCAAATTTAGCCTAGTTAGTATACTTTTGATTCATCGTTATTATGGATAATTACATTTGAATTCCAGCAAGTTTAGAGATCTTACAGATTTAGAGTTAATGAAAGAGATTTCGCGGTTTGAATCGCGAGCTCTCGAGGAATTGTATGATAGGTATTCGCCGCTTCTATTTACTATAATTAAGAAAATCTCTCCAAACCAAGGTACGGCAGAGCAAATTTTAACAGAGGTATTCGTAATCATTTGGCGCAAGATTGCCAAGTTTGATTTCGAAAGAGGCAACGTTTATGCTTGGCTTGTAACACTTGCCAGAAACAAAGCAGTTGATAGTTTACGCCGCGAAAGAGTAGCCGGACAAACTGTTCAGCTTTATGACGATGAGTATGAAGATTATTTCATTCTTCCTACTTTTGAAAAAAACATGGACAGCTTGGATTTCAAAACAGCATTCTTGATTAAGCCAAAAATTGAAAGAGCTTTGGCAAAATTAACCGATACGCAGAAATATGTTTTGCATCTCGCGTATTATGAAGGATATTCTGTTGATGAAATTTCGGATAAGCTAAATGTTCCAATCGAAACAGTCCGCAGTAAAGTAATGAACGCTTTGCACAGTTTACGCGATTTTTTGGTGAGAGAATGATGGCTGATCAAGCGCTTCATGAAATGGTTGCCGCATACGCAGTAGGCTGTATGGATAAGCAGAACTTCGTTCAGTTCAAAGATTATATGCAAGAAGGGGGCGATCTTCCCGAGGGAGAACTCGGCGAACTTCAAAATATAATTTCGATGATTCCGGTAATACTTGATCTGGAAAAGCCGCATCCGGCCATTAAAGATATGGTTGCTAAAAAACTGATCGGAATGAAGGATGAAATAAAAGCGAAAATTATTAATGAACGGAATACGATTGTAAGCACTAATCTGCGCCAAACTGTGCAAACACCAACAGCTTTTAAGACGACTACAATTCCTACTGTAAAATCGCAACCTACAACACCTACATATCAAACTAAAGAGACCGACTCAAAATCAGCATTTCATTTTGCAGAAGAAGAGCTTTCAAACACATTTGCAGATGAAAATATAAAAAGAAAGAAGACGCCTAAAACTACTACTCCGGTTACGGTACCGCCCAAAACCGAAATCTTAAAACCTATCGAAGTTGATGAACCAAAATTAAATACAAAACATATAACAGAAGAAGTGGCGGTTGTGACAGACAACAGAGGTTCATCCAGCATACTACCGATTATAGGTTTAATAATTTCTTTGCTGCTAATAACCGTTCTCGGTTACTTCGTTTTTTTATCAAATCAAAAATTAAATTCCCGTCTCGATGATCTGCAGAGCGAAATTAATGCTATGCGAAGTCAAGTTACCAACGCAAATAATTTTGTGGGAAATAATTCATCACTCGTAGAGTTTTTTAATTACAAAGATATTGTTGTGTTTAACTTAACAAGTGCCGATCCAAATGTTAAAGCTACTGCTAAAGTTCTCTTATCATTCAATGAAAAAGAAGGGTTGATCCAGTTTAGAAGCATGCCTTCGCTTCAAAATGGACAGTCATTCCAGTTGTGGATGGAAAACAAGGGACAATCTTATTCGCTGGGTACATACCAGCCGGTTGGTAGTGAGTATATAAAAATTACATCGTTTCCGTTTTTGCCGAAAGAGCAAATCTCTGCTTATAAAATTACTATTGAATCGGGAGCCGGTATAACGACCCCATCTGCAACAGTTTTATCTTCGGCTGATGTTGCTAATTCGAGAAGAAGAATGCGCTAATATTATTTTTTCTTCTTGATAAAAATACTTAGGCCAAGAACTATCAAAATTACCGGCCAGAATATTTCTAAGAAGTCGCCAACTGTTTTAAGCCAATCAAATAAACCGAATCCACGAAGCACGGTTATCGAAAAATAGCTCGCTAAAATTAACCCGAGTCCACTGTACAAAAACGTTTTTTGTTTAAAGTTATCAACAGAAAGAATTAGAAATGATGCGCCGGAAATAAATAGAATAGAGACGAGAACCAATCCGCGAGTATCAACTATTTCGTATGTGTTCTTAACAATTAATACCACACCAATCAAAAAGAGAATTGTTGAAAGGACAATCATTTTTCTGTTGCCGCTCCGGAAAGAAAAGTTTGTATTACTTACTCCGAGTGCCGCGAGAACGATTCCAATCAGCATTTCCGGATCGTATACTAATATTCCGCTCCAGATGAGCAGCAGCCCCGCACCTAAAATTACCAACGATATTGCGAATAGATTTTTACTCATTGGTAAAAGGCAGAGTAGATTTTTGTTTGGTGGTGAAGGCAATAATAATGTAAACAATGCCGAATAAGCCAAGTGTCAAGCCGGTGAGGAGAAGAAAAATGATTCTTAGCGGTAATGAATCAATGTTCAGATAGTTCGCAATCCCCCCGCACACACCGAGGAGATACTTGTCGTTTTGTGTTCGGTAAAATTCATTATTGTAATTGTAATTTGCGTTCAGTCTGGGAATTTTATTGGTAAGTAAAAAAACACCCACGGCTACAGTTGCTAACGGAAACATATAACTGTTCGGCAGAATCATTAGACGAGAGGAAGTAAATATTCCAAGTTCAACAAAAGCAAAGTGAAATCAGATTACAATCAGCAATCCGCTTAGCACAGTTCTGAAATTGTCTCTGTTTATTTCATCAATTTCATTTTCGGAAATGGAATCATCGTGCTTACCTATGGGAAGCAGAAGAGCTACAATTAAATAAGTAACAACCATCCACGCGCCTAATAACAAGGATAACATGGCTATGAGACGAACAGTAGCCGGTTCCTTACCGCTGTATTCGGCAATGCCGGCGCATACGCCCGCGATTATTACATTATCTCCGGACCGTTGAAATCTTCTGGCTGCAAGTTCCGGAACTGCAATTTCCGGCTGATCTCCGAAGAGTTCGTTATGTAGATTCTTTTCTTCCATAATTATTACTAACGATAATAGAATCCGGTTAGTTTCTTATAGCTAAACTTAATTCAATTGGCGGCTAATTTATGAAAAATAGACAAGAAGAGCGAAGAATGGACTCGAAATTGCATTGGGGCTAATATTATTCTAAAAAAAATATTAAATTCATCTGCGATTTTGATTGCGTAACAATTCTAATCAAAACATACCCAATAGCAATCAAGTTAATATAACTTCACAAAGATTCGCCAAAAGCGAACGAGTGGAATAAAGCAGTTCAAGACAATTGAATTGTGTTAGTTGAATATCTGCCGTTTAGCACCGGTTATAAAATGCACTGCTGCAATTTCTGCGGCAGCGCTTTCAAAAGAATAAAAAATGATGAAATAAATTAGTAGGAGCTATAGCTATGTGGTTTGGTATAATAATTCTAGTGGCGATTGTTGTATTTCTTTATGAATACAGATTAAGAAAACCCGATCAGCTTGTATTGAGTGAAGCAAACGGTAAAATTCGTTTGCAAACTTCACGTTTTTACCCGAAGGATTTTTGTTTAGTTCTTCCAAAGACAACCAAATCTATGCAGCTGACGGTTGAATCAAGCGCGAAAGGTAATCTGGATATTAAAGTGAAACTCTCCGTCGCGGTTTCGTTGTCGACTTCAAACGTTGCCCAATTGATTAAAGTCGGCGGCTGGAATTCCAACGCAGTAACAAACGCGGCTAAAGAATTCGAAACGGTTTTGCAAAGTTTGGTTAAAGAGTTTACAGAGAAATATGAAATTGAGGAATTATCGTCCGAGAAAATTTATAATCATCTGATAGATAAAGTTGGTATAAGCAAAGAGAACTTCGGTTTAGATATTGTTTCGATTTCTGTTCAGTCGTTCGAAGTTGTTGACACAAAAATAGCCGAAGCAATTCGCCAGCAAGAATCGGCAAGAATATTGGAACAGACAGAATTGCTTAATCAGAAGGCGAGAATTACAGCAGCAAAAGCAAAATTGAAAGCTGATGAAGAGATTGCATTCTTGGAAAATGAACTTGAGCTGAAAAAATTTGATTTAAGACGCACTGAGCTGGATAAAGAATCCGAACTCGCAGATAAACGCATGAAAGAAGAATTGAATCGCAAGAAATTGAATCTCGAGTTTGAAAAAGAAGAATTAGAATTGTTGAAAAACAATCCCGAGTTACTGATTCTTTCTCCGCAAGCTGCGCGTTTAGCCGAAGCAAGCCAGTCTTTAAAGAATGCACGCACAGTCGTGAATCTTTCTCCAAGCGAGATCTCGCAAGGGTCGGATTTGCTCAATGTATTTCAAAACTTCATTCAGAAGTCGGTGAATCCTCCGGCTAAGAAACCTGTCCTGACGAAGGAAGGAAAAGAAGATAAATAGTTTTGGTGATTAGGTAAATGATAAGCGAAAAAGATCCGTTAGAATACTTTGCAATTAAGTCGGTAAAGGCGGCCACGGTTTCAGAAATTAGCGAGGCGACTGCTTCGTCTCCCGTTCCGCCTGAAGAGCGTGTCAACTTTCACATCGGAAATCCCGTGCAAGATGTGCAGCTTTCTTCTGCATATCTACGAATGATTTTGGGTGTTGATATTACGCGCGATGAATTAAGCGAAAGTAATCTTGATGAATTTATTTCCGAATTAGACTTGGATGAGAACGCAAAAACTGAACTGGAATTCTTTCGGGATCTGATAAAGAAAAGCGCACCTTACACGCCACGCGGCGGATTCAATAAAAACGCTCCTAATTTTTTAATAAAATATTTTAACGAATGGCTCACTAAGAATCAGCAAGAACCTCTTGCTTACGATCTCGGAGAAAAAACCGGAAGACGCGAAGTTATTATCGCTTCCGGCGGAATTAACGAAGCGCTTCGGCTTTTATTTCACGCACTTTCTAATTTTTTAATAAATAAACCGGCGAATGTTTTTTTGTACGGTATTTCTTTGCCGTCCCACTTAACAACTTTTCAATCTCTCGTGTTTCATACTTTACCGGATGAAGAGGGGAAGTTAGTTCAAAGACTTAAAGAACAACTAAAAAACGCATTAACGACGCCATCTTTTCTTGTGCTTGGAAAAAGCACAAAAGAAGAAGTTCGTAGAGATCTGCGCCAGTTAAGTTTACAGCTACCATTATTCTTCATAGAAGCGAACGATGCTCCGAATCATCTTTCGCTTGCGCGCGAAGCAAAAATGATGAACCGCGTTCTTCGCATTTTAACTGCCGGAATATTTTCGCCGAGCTTGAAAAATCTTTCCACTTTATTTTTTGCGGGCAACCCGGATTTTATTGAAATAATTGAAACAATTCATTTCCAGCTAAAGGGAACACCATCAGCTTCGGAAATTGAATTGCTTTCTTACATTTTGAAAAACAACTTAGCGCAAAAACAAGACAGCCAAAACAAACCTAGAATTACTGTTGAAACTGAATATGACGGTTATATCTCGGAAGGACTTAATGAAAAGGCATTCGCCAAACATGCAAAGCACTATGAAGGAAAATTTGAAGAACTGATTGCAGGCAAGAGTGAACGGTTGGGAGAAATTATTGAATCGATGCATGAGAGAACGAGCGCTCTAATAACAAAATCAAAAAAGCACACGCATGCTTTTAAATATGATTTATTTGCCGGACAAACAGCTAATGAATTACTTCACAAGCTGACTTCATCTGTTCATTTAGAAGACTTCACACAAGATTTGGTAGACGGTTTTCTGTATGCATTCTTAAATCATCATTCAGAATACAGAAGTAAAAATTGTTTTGTTATAAGCGGCTCATCAAGAACCGGCTTGGGATTACTCGGATTTCATTGCGGAATCACGGAAGTAATCTTTCCGGACTTAAGCTGGACTTACGAACATTGTTTTCCAAAAGTAAGCGTCGTTCCCCTTACCGATTCTTTCGAATTGGATGTTGATGGAATTATAAGCGCTGTAAAAACTAGGTTATCAGAAGATGCAAACTGGAAAAGCTACGGAGCGGTTGCACTCAATAATCCGCACAACGCGACTGGCCAAGAATTTAATAAGGCCGAATTAAAAAGATTGCTAAAGTGGCTGCTCGGAAATAGAATTTTTGTTCTCGATGATCTTTCATATCAAAATGTTGCACCAAAAGATTCGCTCGACGTAATAAAAACCATTCGCCAATTAACCGACGAACTGGTTGAAGAAGGATACATAACCGAAGAAGAAGCAAGCTATGCTATTACAGTTCATTCTGTTTCTAAAACAGATTCGCTTGCCGGTGCGCGTCTTTCGGTAATCGAAATCCGCCATCCCGAAATAGCAGCTAAGTACAAAGCAATTCTTTCAACAATAGAACTAAATATCGGTGCGATATTTCTAACTTATCTATTCTATAGAAACAAAGTTGAAACAGTTAATGCTTACTGGCGTCTGCGTAATAAAATTTTCAAAGAAAGAAATGCCGCTTTAGCGGAAGCTGTAGAAATTCTTCCCGATATCCGCAACCGGTTCGATATTTACATTAAGCCGCCGAAGGGAAGTATGTATCCGCAGATGATAATTAATAAACTGCCCGCCGGACTTTCGTTAGATTGGCTTGCTTCGGGATTAGCTCGGCAAGGAATTGGTCTTGTTCCTCTTTCCACGTTTGCTAGGACTGAAAAGGGATTTGAGGCCGGAAGAAAAACATTTCGCTTAACTCTGGGTGGAACAGATAACGCTGAAACACTCCTCAGCAAAACTAGAAGAGTGTTGATTGATTTGAATAGAATGATTGCAGAGGAGGCAGCGCATTATAACAGAAAGAAGTTTTCTGTTTTACCTTTAACTGTTAAAAAGACAGAAAACAAAATCGATTTTGCCGCTAGGTGGAATAGAGTTGAACAAAATATCAAACATGAATTTGCATCGGTTGTTAACAAATACACAACGCAATTCAACGGTGAGCTTTCTAATCAAAATAAGATTGAAAAAGAATATTTGCCCGAGAGACTTTTGCTTTTTAAGCAGCGTTTTTTTGAAAGAACTAATTTAATTTCTGATTTGGCTGATGTAATAAATGCGGACAAGGGGAAAAAACTTTCCAAGATACTTGAGCAAGAGTTCTATAGAGACGACTTAGTACGAAGAGAAAATGCTTTTAAGAATAGAATGTATGACCGCACGGTTCATCCAACTCAAATGTATGCTCTCAAAGCTGAATGGACGTTTGAAAAAATTATCGAAGCATTGATTCGCGGAAGAGAAATTCCCCAAAGCTACTTCGATTTGCTTCGCGATGACTTGGTAAAAGAATATCTTGGGTTGAATGTCGCCATTGTTTCCAACGAGGAGTCGGAAGAACTTATTTTAGATTTGAACTCGATAATTACTGCAGAAAATTTTTCTTCAATTTATTCGGATCAGCCGTTTGAAACATTTCTTTCGTTTTGGGGCGATTGGGATGGCAGTAACAGACCAAGCGGACAAGGGCACCGCTTGGTCGCGGCTGTTCTTATTGAAAATGTGGTTCGTCAGGCAAGAATAGTACAACTGCTGCTTAAGCATGATAAATCGATAAAGATTGACTCTAGTATAATCAGCGAAATAGAAAAACTTCCTAAGAACAATAACCGCTTTACGGAATTGTTTAACGAGATCAACTCACTTACACATCAGTTGGAAAAACGTTATCGCGGAATTCTTCCTTTCAATATCAAAGCCGGAAAGTTTCGCCAGTTCGGAATGAAGCTTCATATAGCTCAAGATCCTCTAACAAGCTTGTGGCATCATAACGATAGACTTGAGCGCAAAATGCTCGATCTTCGCAAGCAGCGCCGCGATACCCTTGAATATTATTTCTCACTTAATAAGCAGATTAGAAAAACGCTTCACGGATTAATTCCGGCAATTCAGAAAAATATTTCCAATCCGGAACTTATGATTGAAGCCGGAACATATAGAGATTTATTAAAACGCTTTATCATAACTCCGCGCATTCATCAAAAGCTGATTACAAACCAAGATCCTTTTGCGATTGATACAACCGTACATAATATTAATGAGATAAATGAAATTTCCGGAAAGTTCGGCAATCCGGGAATGGTTATGGCGCTTCAGATCAGTATGTCTACAAAGCCGGAAGCGCTTATCTCGCTTGAAAGAAAACTCCATGCTAGCCGTGAACAAATCCTAAGAGACAAACCAGAAGCAAATATTCCAAACGTTTGGAGCGTTCCTCTTTTTGAAGATTTGGATTCGGTGAAAAAGATAGGCGCCTTCTTAAATAAAATTTGGGAGTATTCTTTACAGAGCAGAAGACTGAACCAAGAAACAAGCGAGCGCTTTACAGAAATTATTACAGAAGTTTTTGTCGCCGGTTCAGATTTGAGTCAGCAGATTGGTCAAGCTGCCGGAATGAGCGCCTATAAAGAAGCTAAGCATGAAGTTACTACTTGGTTGGCCGAGCATGGATTGATTGGAAAAGTAAGAATGAAAATGGGTAGCGGCGAGCCAATGCAAAGACAAGGCGGTTATTACAACACCGTTGCCGGTACGCGCGCGTTTATTCAATCGAACGATTCAGCAAAAAGGTTTTCTTCATATCTGCAAGAATCAACAAAGAAAAGTACAGAGTATGCAACCACTCCGCTTATAGGTGTTTTTGCCGGCGGCGATTTAAGAACTTTCCAGAGCAATATTTCCGAAAAACTCCGTTACTTGCCGGTTCAAGATTATGCGCAGTTGTTGTATCATGTTCGCGAATCGCAAAAATTTTATGAAACCGAGATTCATCGCGCGGGTGAGCCCATAGTTGAAACTCGTTTGCAGTTTAGAACTCGCGGCTTAAAAGAACTAGAGCGATTAACAATAGGAAAGAAAGACAAAGTATTTGATGAATTTCTTCCGATTCTAACGGAAAATTTCAGACAGATTCTTTATGGTCGCGAAGAAGATGTTGTTGGCACTCACATTATTTCATATTTCATTGGAAGAACAACTCCGCCGCTGAGAGATAGACCTACTGTTCGTCCGGGACAAGGAGTTGGTGGAAGTGCGGGACAAAAAATTCTTGAGAAGATTGCCGGTACAATTCCATTTTCAAAATATGGAAGTCTGCTGCGGGCAATTTCACATAATCAATCGCAGACAGTGGTGCTTGGAATTAATCAGTTAACAACCGGGTTGTTCCGTGCGCTGGATTCGTTTTCGCAAAAACAATTTACCGAGGGAGTTTCAACCTCTTTAATTGCGGATAGAATTTTACCGAATCTTCCGGTTTACGAAATTCTCCATACTCTTCGCATTTATCACGATGTCGATTTGGTTTATCTAAATAAACTTGAAAAAGCATTTCCGGCCGGCAATTCTGCATTACTTGCTTTAAGAGAAGATATTGATGCGATTGCAAAATATTTACCTCTGTTTCAGCGAGAACTTTTACGCCGTCATGGAATAGATGTAAATGACTTCTTCGAGAAAGATAAATTTATTGTTGATCTGCTTCCTACTCTTCGTGCTGATATTGCAGTCCTTTTGCAGCCCGACTTATTCAACACCAGTGCACAAAAATTACTTTCTCAGATGAACGGAAGTGTTGAAAAAACTTGGCGTGGTGAAATAGAAGTTCTTCTTTCGATGCCTCTGCAAATAAGAAAGTGGCGTGCCGGAATTTGGAATTTGCTTGAACAGCCGGTATTTCAGAGAGTAGCAAGTTTTGTTGAACTGGCAATTGCTCTGCATTCGCTTTCCGCAAACAACTCATCCAAAGAGAATATGTTTTCGTCTAAGAAAGTAAAAGCTCCTCAAATGCCGAATATTTCTCAAGCATCTGTTGATGAGAATATGCATCAGTTTTTAGCGGCGGCTATGGAATATCTTTCTGTTGTTTCTCAAGAAATGGTTGAGGTGCCAATAAACATTATTCGCGCGTTAAAAGAGGCGGAGAGAATAATCAAAATTGAAGAACAAGCATTAACCTCCAAACAGCAAGACTTACTTCGATTTTACTTACTTCAGATTGCAAGACTCACTGGAGAAAACGGGTAGTAACTTTTTCATATTACATTACCTTGCTTACCGTATTGCATTCGATAAAACTAAAATTTATGTTGGCATCAAACGATACCGCTCTTTTCGGGGTTTATCGAAAAGAGCTTCCCCAACGCATCGAATAAATTTTTTTAAAGTAGGATTTTAATGAGCTGGATTATTGGTGCAGTCGGACGATGCTCTGTTGAGTTGTTAAAGAAAATTGAAATCCTATCTGCGAGTAAACTTACCAAATATAGAGACTTAAATTTTTATATTGCTGCCGGCGGAAATAAAAAAACGTGTTTATTTAAGACGGACAACACGTCAACCGGAGGCTTTGTCACAGTCGGTGTTGGTATCAAGGTGTTTGGTAAAAAAGATTTCATGAGTGTTTCCGATTGGACGAATGATTCAATTGATATTGGATATCGAAATTTTGACGGGCATTTTGTTTGTGTTAAGTGGAATCAAAATGAAGTAAAAATGTTTACAGATGTGCTGGGCTTAAGAGATATATACCTGGCAAAGCTATCTAACGATTGTATTGTTTTTTCGACTAGAGGAGATTGGCTTTCAAAAATCTGCCAGACGGGAGTTAATTTAAAAGAGTTTGGAAGTCGCTGGCTGCTGGTTAACCAACTTTCTCCCAATAGTATTTTCAACAATATTGAAAGAGTTAGTAGCGGAACCAATGTTTCAATAAGTAGAAAAAGTTATGATGTAACAATTCAAAAATATGATTGGCTACCTCTGATTGAAACCGGGGCTGATTACACAGAGGAAGTTTCGAACTACTTCTCGGAGCTTATTACATTTCCGAATGAAGATAACCAAAAAATATCGCTGAGTCTTTCCGGCGGAATGGATTCACGAGTTATATTATCCTACTTACTTAAAACCGGAAACAAAAATTGGTATACGCATACCTTTGGAAGCTATAATCATCCCGATTCGTTAATTGCTCAAAGTATTTCTGACGATATCGGGGTTGAACATGAGAAAATCAATTCCGAATTATCTCAAATTGATCTTTACATCTCCGAGCTTAAAGAATATGTTATTCAAACCAATGTAAACAACGCCGTTTCCGGTTATCTGCAGTTAAGAAATTATAAAAATCTGATTGGCAGAAACGAGGTAATTATTGATGGGGGATTTGGTGAAATTTGGAGAAGGGAATTCTTAAATCGCTTACTTGTAAGAGGTAAAAACGAGCTGATCAATAGAAACATTCAAGGCATTGTCCCCTATTTGCAAATCCATCGTGCAAATATCTTTACTAAAGAAATAAACAGAGAATTTCTCGCCGGATGCCTTGAACAATTAGAAGCGTTGATTAATGGTCTACCAAAATACAAGACAATAGGTTTAGATAATTGGATTGATTTGTTAGCCATTAAAACTCGATTATCCAACTACTATTCATCCGCGCAAATTCATTTGGATGACTGGGTTTTTAGTTATATGCCATTCATTCAGCCGAGCGTCTTAAGAAATCTTTTTAATGTGCCTTTAGCACAACGGAAAAACGGGAAATTTTTCCGTCAAATAATTAGACGAAATTATAACGCTCTTGGGAAATATCCTCTAGCTAAAGGGAATACTACTCATCCATTCACATTGAATACTTTGCAAGCTCGATTATGGATTCTAGCAAATAGAAAATTGAGGTCAAAGAAGTTTGAAGATCAAACTCAGATGAATCTCATCAATTCACTTTCCACTTTTATTCAAGATACAATTAGTTCTTCCATTGTTAAGGATTGTGGACTTTATGATTATCCAAAACTATTGCGTCTTTCGGCTGCAATTTCTAATGGAACTGCCGGAAACATTGATATACATGAATTAGACTGGTGGCTAGCTTTTGAATTATTCCGACAAGGAATTACTGATCCAGTTATGTGATGCAATCCGGGGAAACTAATTTCTAGTTTCTAGCGAACTCTGAAATATTCAGCTGTGTCATATTGAGTCCAGATTCATCGGGACGAAATATCTCGATTTATTATCTAATGAGATTCTTTTCCCGCTAAAGCGGGATCAGAATGACAAATGAACAATTTTCAGAAGTCGCTTCTACATTATTCGCAATCCCAAACTCGATGCTATTAACTCAGCAGTAATTTCCGCGCTTCGGTTTCTTGTATCTAGAATTGGATTTACTTCTGCAACTTCCAGCGACGACATGCACCCGCACTCAGCAATTGTTTCCATTAGCAAATGCGCTTCCCGATAATTTAGGCCGCCGCTAACCGGTGTTCCAACGCCCGGTGCAATTGATGGATCAATACTGTCTGCATCAAAGCTAACATGAATATGCTGAACGCGCGGTTTCAAATCTTTTAGAACTTTATTGATAATAAAATTGATTCCCTTTCTGTCGATCTCCGTCATCGTGTAAACTTTCATCCCTAATTTCTTAATAGTTTCACGTTCATCTGCATCAAGACTTCGTATTCCAATGAACGCAACATTTTGCGGTTTTACTTTCGGTGAAAAACCGTGGATTTCGGAGAGCAAATTACTTCCTAATCCAAGGGATGCAGCCACACTCATCCCATGAATATTTCCCGATGGAGTTGTTTCATCCGTATTCATATCTGCGTGAGCGTCAATCCATATTAAACCAAGCTCTTGCTTTTGTTTTTTGCAATGTGCGGCAACTCCGGCAAGTGTTCCAATTGCCATGGAGTGATCTCCTCCTATACAAAGAGGAAAGTTTCCACACTCTAGCGATTTTTCAACTTTCTTTGCAAGTAGTTCTGTCGTTCTGGTTATTTCATCAAGATATTTCATGTTGGGATTTTTAACGACTTGTCGCTCTTGGTTTTTAATAAATACGTCACCATGATCTGTAACATCATAACCAAGATGTTCGAGCTGCTGCTCAATCCCGGCAATTCGTAAGGCAGAAGGACCCATATCTACGCCACGTCTTCCGGCGCCTAAGTCCATAGGAAAACCAAAAATATCTATGTGTTTGCTAATAGTTGCTTGTTTCATTTTTTCCCTTATTTTAATAAGCCAATCTACAACCGAGGTTGCTTAGATAAAACAAAAAAAACACAATAATAATTTAAGAATCGTTCCTTAGTCAAAAACATCTAACTATAAAAAATAATAAGGATTTGACATGGCAGAGAAAAAAGCAGTTGTTAAGCATATCAAAGGTGTAACATTCATGGGTAAAGCCGATTCAAACCATTGGGTTTCTATGGATGGACCGGAAGAATTTGGCGGAAGCAATGCCGGAACTCGCCCAAAAGAACTATTGCTTTTGGCGCTTGGCGGCTGTACCGGAAGTGATGTTGCGGTAATCTTGAAAAAGAAAAAAATTAATGTTGATGGGTTTGATATTTTTTTAACAGCCGAAGTTCAAGAGACTCATCCACAAGTTTATACCAAGATTAATTTGGAATATGTTTTTTACGGAAACGATATTCCAAAGGAAGCTGTTGAACGAGCAATAGAGCTTTCTCAAAAAACTTATTGCAGCGTTACTGCGATGTTGCAAAAGTCTATTGAGATAACGCATTCGTATAGAATTGAAGAAGTGAAATAAAGCTATGTGTTTTCATTCTGATCTCGCGATTAGTGAGATCAGAATGAAGAGCATTAAAGATACTCTTGTGGAATTTCTTTGCGACCGCTGAAGCCATCCAACAAACCGTGATAAAAGCGAATATCTTCCTCGTCACTTTTCCAGCAGAGTAAAACATCATTCCCGTTTATTACAGAAGGAAAGTCGACTAATCCAATTTCAAAATTCCAATCCTTGTAAGTGCACCCAATCTCTTCTAGTTCTCGCATAAAACTATGTATTTGTGCCGTTAGTGTTTTTACTTCATGGTTCTCTTCAAAGTCATCACCTATTGATTCAGCAATAGTTTTAATCTTATTCGCATTTGCAAGAATATCTCTTACGATCTGTTTAACCAGTGGTAAAGTTTTCTGCGCTTCACGCGGAGTAAAGTATTTAACATCAACTTGAGGCATTTTTTGTCCTTTCTCTTGCAGCAAATTTAGCTTTTATAGTACAACTTGACAAACCCTCCGGTTATAATTATTTTGATGTCGTAATAATTTAGTTAGTGATAAAAAATGAAAACGACAAAAAAATATGGAAAAAAAGCAGATTTAGCCTTGTCAACATGGGTAAAACTTGCACGAGCTTACACCTCTTTTAACAAAAAAGCTGTTGATAGCATTAGAGTATTTGGTTTAACTCAGCCGCAATTTGCAGTAGTCGAAGTTCTTGGTCATTTGGGTCCGCTAAAGGTTGGAGAAATTTGCGATAAAATGCTTGCCAGCGGCGGGAACATGACTCTCGTGCTGGATAATGTTGCGAAACTTGGATTCATAGAAAGAACACATAGTAAAGAAGATAGACGCGCGATTCTTGTCCAGCTAACTCAAAAAGGAAAAGATCTTTTCGATAAAGTCTTTGTTGAACATGCGGAGCAGATTACGAAATATATGTCTGTGTTAACGGCAGACGAACAGAAAAATTTAGGCGATCTATTAAAAAAATTGGGAATTAATGTTATTAAACTTTAAGTGCGGTTTCCTTGTTGAGGTATTATGGAAAAGAAAATAATAAAAGAGATACAAACCAAAATTTCAGATCAGCTTTCTCTCTGGGATGATGTTTCTATTCATCCACATAGATTTGGCGGAATAGAGTTTCAGCTTAATGGAAAAGAGATTGGGCATATACACAATTTCGGAACAATGGATATTCTTTTGGGAAATAAATTGCGCGAAGCTTTGGTCTCCGAAGGTTTAGCCAAGCCGCATCATATTTTTCCGCAAACCGGCTGGATCTCTTATTATTTTGAAAGTGAAGACGATATTAAAAAAGCTGTGTGGCTGCTTCGGTTTTCACATCTATTGAATTCACTTAAGCAGAAAATAATTAACACAGAACAGTTTGAAACTAGAATCGAATCATTAAAAGTTTCAAGTTCAATAAAAGAAATAGTAATACGAAAGGGAAGTTAATGTTAGAAGTTCTTCGTTCAAAAGAGAGGGGTAGAACAAAAATAGATTGGCTGGATAGTTACCATAGTTTTTCATTCGGGGAATATTACGATCCTAAAAACATGGGTTTTGGTCCAATTAGAGTAATTAATGATGATTTAATTCAAGCGGGCGGTGGATTTCCAACTCATCCTCATAGAGATATGGAAATCGTTACAATAGTAACTCAAGGTGCAGTTGCTCACCGTGATAGCTCCGGCGGCGAAGGAATAATCCGTGTCGGTGAAGTTCAGAAAATGTCTGCCGGCAAAGGAATATTTCATTCGGAGTTTAATGCTTCGGATAAAGAAATTCTAAAGCTGTATCAAATTTGGATTATGCCTAATCAAAATGGACTTAAGCCAGCTTACGAAGATATTCGTTATGAAGTGTCGGAAAAAAAGAACAAACTATTGCTGGTTGCAAGTAACAATCATGCTGATGGCGTAATCTTTATTAATCAAGATGCTAAAATTTATTTGGCTGATCTTGAAACAGATAAAAGCATAACATACAAAACTGAAAAACCCCGTGGAATTTATATTCACGTTACAGATGGTTCAGTTGAAGTTACCGAGACGAAACTTTCCAGCGGAGATGCAATTAAGTTATCGGGTGTAGAAAGTTTGGAAATTAAGGCCACAGAAAACGCCGGATTTATTTTATTTGACGTGGTGATGAATTTCTAACCCAATTTTACTTTGGCTTTCCAACTAAACCTCATTATTTTAATCCCGTTCAAAATCATAATGGGATCAGAAAATGAAAAAAGTAGTTTATTTGTTGTTGGTTGGAATAATCTTTCAGCAATTAATTTTTGCTCAAGGCAAAGTAACATTCAAACCGGAAAAGCCAAAAGCCGGCGATGAAATTACTGTTTCTTATAACCCTCAAGGGACAAAGCTGACAGAAGCAAAGGAGATTACTCTTGTTGCTCATCAGTTTAGCGTATTGCTTAGTTCTTCCGATGAGTTCAAGATGACAAAAGCCGGAAATATTTGGACTGCAAAGTTCAAGATGGCGGATACATGCAAAGGCGCTTTTCTAAAATTTGTTTCCGGTGAAGAAGTTGATAACAATTCCAAAAAAGGATTTGTGGTTCTTGCACACGATGCCGCTGGCAAAGCTGTGGGAGGTGCAAATGCAAGCGTTGGATTGCTTAATATGTTTTACGGTGATTTAATTGGGACCGAAATTGATAAAGAAAAAGCATTTGAACTTGTCCGCGAAGACCTTGATGAAAATGCCTCTTTAAAGAAAGATTATCTAACCTACTATATCTCTGCAATTGGCTCGGCACTAAAGGAAAAAGGGAATGAGTTAGTTCTTGCTGAACTTGCCGCTTTCACAAATCCAAATGAATTAAATGAAGCTCAGTTAAGTGCTGTAGTAAATGGTTATACACGCGCAAAAGCTGCAGATAAAGCCGCACCTTTTCAAAAAGTTATGTTAGAAAAATTTCCGGAAGGAAGCGCTGCACAAGCTCCTAAGTTTATGGAATTTCGTGCCGCGAAAGATTTTGATGCTAAACTAAAAGTCGGGGAAGAATACATTACAAAATTTCCTAAAGGCAACTATGTAAGCTACATCCAAGGAGTAATAGTTAATGAATATATAAAAGCTGGTCAGTTTGATAAAGCAATTGAGTATACTAACACAAAAATTGCCAATCCTACGGCTATGAATTACAATACCTTAGCTTGGGCTATGTATGAAAAAGATGCTGATATAAACAAAGCCTTGGAACTTGCTGCAAAAGGAATCGAGCTAGGAAGAAAAAATATTTTCTACGCAGATATGAAAAGAACTCCATATCAAACTGAATCCGAGTATAAAAAAAGCATTCTAAGATCTATGGGAATGGTATTGGATACATACGGCGCAATTCTGCTTAAAGTCGGCAAGAAAGAAGAAGCTGTAAAGGCTTTAGCAGAAGCAGTTCAGCTTCGAGAAGAACAAGAGGGTGAAACAAACGAAAGATATGTTTCTGCTCTAATTGCTGTGGGCAACACAAAAGAAGCCCAAGCTAAGTTGGAAAAGTACTTATCCGGTGAGCAAGGCACAGCAAAGATGAAAGAACAATTAAAAGAAGTTTATGTAAAACAGAGCGGAAGTGAAACCGGATTTGATAAATATGTTGCCACATTCGAAAAAGCAGCCTTCGATAAGAAAACGGCTAACTTGAAAAAAGAATTGCTGAATGAACCGGCACCGCAGTTTAGTCTGCTCGATTTAAATGGCAAGAAAGTTTCTCTAGCAGACTTTAAAGGTAAGGTAGTTATTGTTGATTTCTGGGCTACATGGTGCGGTCCATGCTTATCTTCATTTCCGGGAATGAAAACTGCAGTTGAAAAATATGAATCCGGTGGAAAAGTGAAGTTTTTATTTGTTAACACTTGGGAAAACGTAGAAGACAAAAAGAAAAACGCTACCGACTTTATTGCCAAGAACAGTTATCCATTCCACGTTCTTCTTGATGACAAAAATGATGTAATCACGGCTTACAAAGTTTCCGGCATTCCAACAAAGTTTATCATTGATGGAAATGGAAATATACGTTTCAAAAGCGTTGGCTTTGGCGGCGATGCAGTAAAATTGGTAGAAGAACTAGGATTGATGATTGGCATGATTCAATAAACCGTCTTCTCATCCATTTTAAAAGATGCCCGGGTCAAAAGCTCGGGCATTTTACTTTGGGGCCATTTTGCAATCAGACCTTTATGTGCTAATTTCACCTACAAAATTTTAATATCTGGAGAAAACATGGCTATTATTCGCCCTTTTCAAGCTGTCCGCCCAAATGCAAAAGTTGCACATTTAGTAGCAAGTGTACCTTACGATGTAGTTAATAAAGAAGAATCAGCCGAACTTGCAAAGGGAAATCCAATTAGTTTTTTACGTGTAACTCGCTCTGAAATTGAATTGAAAGATGGTACCGATGCTTATTCACTAGAAGTTTATGCGAAAGCAAAAGAGAATTTTGAACGATTGAAAATAGAAGCCCCGCTTGTTCAGGAAGCAACCCCATGTTTGTACATCTATAAACTGACAATGGGAGACCATTCTCAAGTTGGTCTAGCGGCTACATTTTCTGTTGAGGATTACAATAATGACGTTATCAAAAAGCATGAGAAGACAAGAAAAGTAAAGGAAGACGATAGAACAAATCATATTGTAGCAACCGAAGCGCAAACCGGGCCGGTATTTTTAACATACAAAGCAGTTACTGAAATTGATAAAGTTGTAAATGAAACGATGAAAAAAGCTTCTCCGATTTATGATTTCACCTCGGTTGATGGAATAAAACATAGTGTTTGGATTTTGCCGACCGAACAAAATGATGTAATAATTAGTGGGATAGCTAAAGTTAAAAATTTGTATATAGCCGATGGGCATCACCGCGCTGCAAGTGCAAGCCGGGCGCAAAAAGTTAAAATGGATAAGAATCCGGCACATAATGGTTCCGAAGAGTATAATTATTTTCTCGCTGTTCTATTTCCGGCGGAACAATTAAGAATTCTTCCCTACAACCGTGTTGTACACGAACTGAAAATGAGCGAAACGGAGTTTGTGATTAAAGTAAAACAAAATTTTTCCATTGAAGAAACTGATAAAACAAGTCCAGCAGCAAAGAAAACATTTGGAATGTATCTAAATGGAAAATGGCATTTATTATTGCCTAACGAAAACGTTAAACCGGGCAAGACAATTGGCGATAATTTAGATGTAAGCATTCTCCAAAATTATTTATTGCATCCGGTTTTGGGAATTGAAGATCCGCGTACCGATACCAACATAGATTTCATAGGTGGAATTCGGGGAACGGAAGAACTTGAAAGATTAGTTAACAGTGGAAAAGCAGCAGTTGCCTTTTCTATGTATCCCGTAACACTGGGTGATTTAATAGGTATTTCGGATGCCGGAGAAATAATGCCTCCTAAATCCACTTGGTTTGAGCCAAAGCTGCGGGACGGTTTGCTGGTACATACAATATAGAAAATGAAGTGTTAAACACATTAAATATATTGAATAATAAAAAACGCTCGGTACTTGTGCTATTTAGTTTGCTGCTGTTCGTTACATTTACATTGGCACAAACAAATAATACAGCCGAACTTGAAAAGCAACTTCCTTCGCTTTCGGGAATTGAGCGCGTAGATGCGCTTAATAAATTATCACACCTTCTTAAAAGAAGCTCGTTCGAAAAGTCCAGAATCTACGCTGAAGAAGCATTATCAATCGCAAAAGAAAAAGATTATGCCCGGGGCGAGGCATACGCAGAAAACAATCTTGGATTTCTATTTTACTCGCTGAATAATTTAGAAAAAGCCGAAAGTTTATACAGAAGTGCTTTGTCAATTTATCGCGAACTGGAAAACGCTAAAGAAATTGCCCGCACATATAATAGTCTTGGCTTAGTCTTTTGGCGAAGAAATCAGTTTGTACAGGCGTTTCAATTTTACCGCAAGGCGCATAACCTTGCCGATAGTTCCGATGCACAAGAAATTTCTGCTGAAGCCTTAAACTACATGGGGCTGATATATTGGAAGTGGAGTGATTACGACAAAGCACTGGATTATTTCTTCAAATCGTTGAAAATAAAAGAAGCTGTGGGCGATAAATTTGAAATTGGTCTCACCTTAAATAACATCGCTTTTCTTTATAACGAAATGAATCAAACCAATCAATCAATTTACTATTCAAAAAAAGTTTTAGATATAGCTTACGTATTAAGAGATAACTATGTTTTAGGTCGTGTACTAAATAATATGGGAGCGAGCTACTACAAACTCAAGGATTTTGAGAAGGCCACATACTATCAAAATGAATCGCTTAAAATTAAAAAACTTGCCGGCGATAAAAGCGGCATGGCTTATTCTTATAATGATTTAGGCGATATATGTCTAGCTCAAAAAAAATATGATGAAGCCGGTAAGTATTATAATCGCTCTCTTGAAATTAGAAAACAGCTAAAAGATAAATTTGGTATAGCCACGGTACTGTTAAATATTGCCAGGGTTAAAAAAGAAGAGGGAGATATTGCAAGTGTTCAATCTTCCTTAAACGCCGCTCTTAATTACGCACTGTCGATCGGCAACAAAAGAATTGAAGCGGCTATTTACAAGGAACTATCTGATATAAATCAGATAAGAGGAAATACAAATCAAGCATTTGAATACTTAAAAAAATATTCAACCGTGCTGGATTCTGTCTGGAGTAAAGAAGCGAGAGATAAAATTTTAGAGCTTTCAGTTATCTACGATGTTGATTCTAAAGATCACGAGTTGAAAATTAAAAATTTGGAAATCGAGAAAGAGCAGAACAAAACTGTTTATTTATATATAGTATCGTTATTGATTGTGCTTGCATTGGTTGTCCTTCTGTTTAGGTACAGATCTATCCAAAAAATAAAACGTCAGCTTGAAAAAATGAATCGGGATATAGAAGAAAAATCCCATGCGCTGGAAAGCACCATAAAATCGCGCGATAGATTCTTCTCAATTATTTCGCATGATCTTAAAAGTCCATTTTTTGGTTTAAAGGGATTAGCGGAAATTTTGGCCGAGGGGGGCGAAGAGTTAAGTGAAGAAGAGAAAAACGTTTATCTAGTAAAACTGAATAGAACGGTAAAAGATATTTATATGCTGCTGGAAAATTTACTAGATTGGTCCAGACTTCAATCTAAACGTATGGAGTATAACCCGGAAGTTTTCGACTTAAACGAAGAATTATCCCATTCTCTTTTCCTTCTGGGGCAAAATGCTGAACGAAAAAGCATAAAGCTAGTTAACGAAGTTCCGGAGAATACACTTGTTTTAGCCGATAGAAGAATGATTCACTCTGTAATTCAAAATTTAGTTACGAACGCAATAAAGTTTACTTATGAAAAGGGAGTAGTAAACATTACCGCGAAAAGCTTAGAGAATGTTGTTATAGTTAATGTTGTTGATCATGGGGTCGGTATTCCAATCGAATTTCGAGATAAAATTTTTAATTTGGAAGTTCAAACAACATCTCGCGGTACAAACGACGAAAAGGGAACCGGACTTGGACTAATAATCTGTAAAGAATTGGTCGAAATTAATGGAGGACAGATTTCCTTTAATAGTAAAGAAAACAGCGGAACCACTTTTACTTTTACTTTGCCAAGGGCGAAAGTCCAAATTTGATTTGAGCAGTTCTTAAATTTCTACTAAGTTTCACCTACCTAATTTTACATATAAGAGGATAACATGGAAAAAAGGATTTATAATTTAAGTGCCGGCCCGGCTATTCTACCGGAAGAAGTTTTGTTAGAGGCTCAGAAGGATTTGTATTCCTACAAAGGAAGCGGAATGAGCGTTATGGAAATGAGTCACCGCGGAAAAATCTTTGACGGAATCATAAAAGATGCAGATGCAGATTTAAGGAAACTTTTAGGAATAAATGAAGATTATTCAATTCTGTTTTTACAAGGTGGAGCCACTCTTCAATTTTCTATGGTGCCATTAAATTTGATGCCTCCAAATAATAAAGCTGATTACATAGTAACCGGCGCATGGGCAGAAAAGGCTGCTAAAGAAGCTAAACGCGTTGGAGCTGTAAATGTTGCTGCTACTACAAAGTCCGATAATTATGCTAGAATTCCAAAACAAGCTGAAATGAAGTTAGATCCAGAAGCTTCTTATGTTCACTTCACTTCAAACAACACGATCTTTGGAACACAATTTAGAACAGAACCGGAAACTGGAAATGTTCCGCTTGTTTGTGATGCGTCTTCTGACTTTCTTCACAAGAAAATTGATATGAACAAATACAGTTTAATCTATGCGGGCGCACAAAAGAATATTGGTCCTTCTGGTGTTACTGTTGTCGTTATCAAAAAAGATTTGCTTGCTAGAAGCAGCGATTCACTTCATACATACATGAACTATAAAATTCATGCTGATAACGAAACAATGTACAATACTCCAACTACTTTTGGAATTTACATTGCCGGATTGGTTTTCAAGTGGCTGCTTAACATGGGCGGATTAGACGAAATGTACAAACGCAATTTGGACAAAGCTAAAGTTCTTTATGATGTAATAGATGGCAGCGATGGTTATTACAAAGGTACAACAGCAGTTGAAGACCGTTCACTTATGAATGTGACTTATAGACTACCAAACGAGCAGTTGGAAGAAAAATTTGTGAAAGAAGCTTCGGCAAAAGGATTTAGTGGATTAAAGGGGCATCGTTCTGTTGGCGGAATTCGCGCTTCAATTTATAACGCATTCCCTAAAGCTGGTGTTGAAGCTTTAACAGAATTTATGAGTGAGTTTAAGAAGAATAACTAGCAAATATAAAGTCGCTAGTATTAAGTAGTGAGTATTTAGAATGGGTCGAAGAAATTTCGACCCTATTTTTTAGGAGTGATTCAAATGAAAAAAATCTTCCAATTGTTATTGATTATTTTATTGATGCTTGGTTGTTCAAAGAAAGAAGAAAAATTCGAACTATATTCTCCAGTCGCTTTTGCATATGCTTTAGATAACAGTTGGGAGTTGAATGCAAGCTGTCAGGCAAAAGGTTTTGCACAAACCGCTTACAAAGGAAGATTTGGTGCGCAAGTTTCGTTTGTACTTGATCTAAAAAAACCGGACGGAACAATTAAGGAAGACGTACAGCATGGAAGGGTTGATCAACTTGCCAATGACGGTGTTGTAGATTTAGCAATAAACACGCAAGTACAACTTGACTCAACTTACAAAGCGGGAAAGTACGTTTTAATCTTTAGAGCCAAAGATGATTATACCGGAAGAAAAGCAAGAATAGAAAGAGAGTTTGAATTATAAAGAAGCGCACCCGACCCAAGTACAAATCGGGTGCATGAATTAATTTATACTATTCTCCAACAGCCATATATGTTCCGCCAATCAAATAAATTTTTGAACCACCCCAAGTTTTGATTTCGAGCGTAAAGCCGGCTTTATGCGCCGAAACTACTTTCACATCGTAACGAGTATTGTTCCCGCGATCTTGATCTAATCTGGTTATGCTTAATTGAATGTCGGGAGTTTTAGTAAACGGTTTTGGAAAAGATATACTTAGTTGTAATGTTCTTTCCATATCACCGCCGGCCGCAAGCATGTAGTTGGAAACATTTTTATCTGCATTAAACACTCCGGTTTGTACTCTTAGCTGAGCAAAGAGTATTTGGCTGCTTGAAAATAATAGGACGGAAAAAATAATTGTGGAAAAATACTTCTTCATATTAACTCCATTTTAGTTTAAGAATTATTCTAAAGTACCAACTACCCTTTCAACTTCATCTAATATTTCACAACTCTTTACAACTTCTTTCATTTTTGTATGGTCGGGATAAAGAGGTCTGTCAACATCAAGATGAGCAACATGTTTGCGTACGATCTCTTTTGCTTTAGAAACTCCCTTCCCATTTGTGAAGTTTCTAAAATCTAATGCTTGAGATGCCGCAATGAATTCAATACCAAGAACTCCATATGCATTATCTATAATCTGCGCATTCTTAATTGCGGTATTCATTCCCATAGAAACAAAATCTTCTTGATCTGCCGCTGCCGGAATGGATTGAACGGAAGCCGGTGCCGAAAGCATTCTCTGCTCAACTATTAATGTATCGGCGGTGTACTGACTAAGCATCAACCCGGAAAACATTCCGGCGCCTTTAGTAAGAAAATCCGGAAGACCGATACTAAGAGCGGGATTAAGTAAACGGTTCAATCGTCTTTCGGAAAGAACAGAAACCATTGTTACCGCGGCGCTAACCATGTCCATGGGAAGTGAAACCGGCGTTCCTTGAAAATTTGCGCCCGTTAAAGTGATATTACTTTCTGGAATAAAAATTGGATTATCGCCAACGCCATTCAATTCAATTTCAACTTGCTGCTTTGCGTATGCAATTGCATCGTGAGCCGCACCAATCACTTGAGGAGAAGAACGCATTGAGTAAGCATCTTGCACTTTCGATTTCAGTTTTCCGGTTTGTAAATCGCTTCCTTCGATACATTTTAATATTGAGCGGGCGCTTCGCACAGAACCTTTAAAACCACGTACTTCATGAAGGCGAGTATCGTATGGTTTTAGATTTGCAAACAAAGCTTCAAGCGACATTGCGCAAGCAATCTCAGCTTGTTTTAACCAACGGTTAATATCATAAAGATGAATTGCGCTCATTGCTGTTAACAAATTAGAACCGTTAATTGTCCCGAGCCCGTCTCGCGCTTGAAGTCCGGGAATTTCAATTCCGGCTTTTTCAAAAGCAACTCTTCCCGGCAATCGCTCATCGTTATAGAATGCTTCCCCTTCTCCCATTAGCAGCAAAGCAATTTGACTCATTGGTGCTAAATCGCCGCTTGCGCCAACAGAGCCTTTCTGGCAGACAACTGGAGTTACACCTTTGTTAAGCATTTCAATAAGGGTTAGGGTTATTTCCGGACGGATGCCGGACATTCCATGTGCGTGAACATTAATCCTTCCGGTAATAGCCCCGCGGACGTATTCAATCGGCGCTGGATCACCAATACCGGCAGCATGGTTGTAAATCAAGTACTTCTGAAATTCTTTTACTTGCTCATCATTTAAAACAACTTCGCTAAATTCACCTATACCGGTGTTAACACCATACATAATTTCGTGCGCTTGGATTTTCTGTTCAAGCATTGCACGACAAATTTTAATCCTTTCAAGAGCTTCGGGGTGTAATTCAACTTTTTCATTGTGGCGGGCTATTGCAACTACTTTTTCTACTGTGAGATTGGAACCATCAAGAACAATCGACATAACTTATCTCCTTTTTGGCTAAGTCCAATAGCAACTTAAGAAATGGGAAGTGAAATACAAACCGTTGAAACGGTTCTTCCTTTTTAACGATATATCTCAGCCCATAGATTAATCTATGGGCTGAAAGTTAAACTCATTATATTTTAAACGGTTTTAACCGTTTGGAGGATGTATGTCTCATTCCGTAACTAAAATTTGGATCCACGGAATATTCAGCACAAAAAATAGAGAAGCGCTGATTACGGAAAAGTTTGAAAAAGTATTATATCAGCACATGGATGAAATTCTAAAAGAAAGATTTGATATTACGCTAAAATCAATTGGCGGTTATAAAGACCATGTTCATGTATTGTTTTTGCTAAATCAAATTCACTCAGTCAAAGATGTTTTTCATTACTTAAAGGGAGAATCATCTCACTGGATTAATCAAAATGAATTTTTGAACGAGAAGTTTGCATGGCAAACGGGATATGCGGCGTTTTCTGTCAGCGAATCCATCTTAAATAACGTAATTAATTATATTGATAATCAGAAAAATCATCATATGCAGAAAAGCTTTAGCGAGGAATATGATAGTTTTATTAAAAAATATGGTTTGGATTTAAGATGAGTATTTACACAATCGTTTTTATACTTGTAACAATTCTTATTTTACTAGGGATTACATTATTCGGCCTTGCTATATCCAAATTAGATAAATGGATTGACCGCAGAGAAAGGCTTGGTAAAGAAAGCATATACAAATCGGAAAAAGAAAAAAGTGAACTGTGAAAGAAATTAACTTTCACATTTCACTTTAATGTCTATAACAACATAACCGCTTTCTCAACTTCGTTCAGAATTTTTCCTTCCGCAACTAAACTCAGAATTTTTTTCGTGTCCTCATAAAGAATTCTATCTTGATTCAAAGTCGGGATTAATTTTCGAATGGTTTTATATGCGGCATTTGTTCCGATTCCACATTTAAGCGGTTTCAAGAAGTCTATACCTTGCGCGGCTAACAATAATTCAATCGCAATAACCGTTTGGACATTCTTTAAAACTTGATGACATTTTCTTGCAGAGATTGATCCCATAGAATTTAAATCCTCTTTTCCGGCAGATGTAGGAATCGAATCTACACTTGCGGGATGAGCCAATACTTTATTTTCCGATACAAGTGCTGCCGCGGTGTATTGTGCAATCATGTAACCGGAATTTAAACCTCCATCTTTAGCAAGAAACTTAGGAAGTTTTTCCGAAGTCCCGTTTGTCAAACGATCTATTCTTCTCTCTGAAATGTCGGCTAATTCGGCAAGTGCGATAGCCATAAAGTCTAACGGAAGAGCGAGAGGCTGACCATGAAAATTCCCGCCGCTGATATAATCTTTATCATCCGGGAAAATTATTGGGTTATCATTTACCGAATTTAATTCAATTTCAATTCGTGAGCAGACATAATCTATTGCATCGCGAGAAGCGCCGTGAACTTGTGGAATACAGCGAATGGAGTAGGAATCTTGTACGCGCGGATCGTCTTGCAGATGTGAAGCGCGGATTTCACTCTTATTCAATAAAGCTAATAAATTTTTTGCAGTTGCAATTTGTCCGGGATAAGGACGCAAGTTATGAACACGCAAATCAAATGCTCTGTCTGTTGCCCGAAGAGCCTCATGAGAAAGAGCACTGGAAATATCTGCTAGTTTCATAAGCTTCTTGGCTTCGATGCAAATGAACGCTCCGAAGGCTGTCATCATTTGCGTGCCGTTAATCAAAGCTAATCCTTCTTTCGCCGCAAGCTTAACGGGCGAGAGTCCGAATTTTTTTAATATTTTGACTGAAGAGTGAACTTTGGCTTCGGAAGCTTTTTCATCTAAAACGTTTTTTATGATTTGCACTTCACCTTTGCCAATCATCGCTAAAACTAAATGAGCTAAAGGAGCTAAGTCGCCACTGGCACCAACAGATCCTTGCGAAGGAATAACCGGGATTATGTTATTGTTCATCATGTCCAACAGAAGCTGGAGTGTTTCTAATCTAATTCCGGAGAAACCGCTTGCTAGAGCATTCGCGCGGAGAAGCATCATCAATTTGACAATAAATGGAGGAAGGTTTTCTCCAACTCCGGCGGTGTGGCTGATAATTAAATTTTCTTGAAGTCGTGCAATATCTTCTTTTGGAATTCTTACACTTGAAAATCCGCCAAAGCCTGTTGTAACGCCGTAAATAGTTTCACCTTTTTCTACCCATTCGTCAACAAGCCTCCGCGCGGCGTTAACTTTCTTTTTCGATTGAGCGGATAACTCAACAATTGGATTTTCGTGAAGGAAGAAATTTATTTTATCAAGTGTTAGCGATTTTCCGTCGATAATTAGTTTAGCTGGCTTCATTTATCAATCTCTTGATTTTTTGTTGATTGGAAGAATTTGCCCGGTATTTTATCTGGGCCCTATCATCTAAATATTTTATGAATGTTACATCTGCAAGCTCATACAGCTTGGCAATTATTCTGGATTCACTGTTGGGGATTTCGATTGACTCTTCAACGAAGTGTTTTTCGTAAATCTCAACTAGCATTCTCTTTAAATTATTTATGTTGATTCCTCGCTCGGCAGAAACCATTATGCAGTCGGGATGATTGCTCATTACAAGATCAAGCCGGTTTCTATCTTTAATAGCATCTACTTTATTAAACACCATAATGTTGATCTTCTTTTTCGCATCAAGCTCCGTCAATGTTTCTTCAACTACGCGAATGTGATCTTCAAAAAAATCGTGTGTAATATCAATAACATGAATTATAATATCGGCATCACGGACAACATTAAGTGTTGTTTTAAATGAAGCTACAAGATTGTGCGGAAGTTTACGAATGAAACCAACTGTATCGCTAAGTAAAATTGTCTTTCCCTTTGCAAGCTCAAATGAACGGGTGGTAGAATCAAGCGTTGCAAAAAGTTTATTTTCCGCAAGAACATCCGAATTAGTTAAGCGGTTAAGCAGAGTAGATTTTCCAGCATTTGTGTAACCGACCAAAGTTGCTGTAAGAAAATCTTTTCTTCCGGCGCTCTTTGTCGTTTGCTGAGATTCTATCTTCTTTAAATTTTCTTTCAGCTTGCTAATTCTTGTTCTAATTGCTCTACGGTCAGTTTCAATCTGTGTTTCACCCGGACCTTTTGTTCCAATACCGCCATACTGTTTGGAAAGGTGAGTCCATGCGCGTGTTAAGCGAGGAAGCATATATTGTAGCTGAGCAAGTTCCACTTGTGTTTTTGCTTCTCTTGTTTTTGCATGCGAAGCAAAAATGTCTAAAATCAGCCCGCTTCTATCTAAGATTTTCCGCTCGAAAAGTCTCTCAAGGTTACGGACTTGAGTTGGGTTCAAATCGTCATCGAAGATTACAAGCTGAATTTCATTCAATTCAATTAACTGAGCAATCTCTTCAGCTTTTCCTTTTCCAATATAATAAGCCGGATCCGGGCGGTAACGTTCTTGCATAACCTTGAAAACTGTATCTGCACCGGCTGTATCGGTCAGCAGTTCTAGCTCATCTAAATGCTCTTCAACTTGCTCTTTGGTATACTCACCAAAGGCTAATGCTATTAATATTGCTCTTTCTTTTGGCGTTGGGGCCAGTGTTATCATGTGGTTAAGTCTTTCTTAGTACTTCTTGATAAAAGTGATTCGGCAATGGCTAGCATCAATACGATGATTAAAAAGTATTTCCAAAGCTCTGTACCAAATCGTGATTGATAAATTTCCTTAAGGTAATCGGCATCGGCTGAAAGAGAAATATACTTTCCTTCATAGCCGGTTTGTTTTAAGTAGTTTTCAAATTCATTTTCCGGTTCACTTTCCAAAACCGATTCGCGTGAATCATGATTAACAGAAAAGTAATTGATGAAATTATTGCCTGAATATACTTTATAAGTCCCGGCCTTTGAAGTGTTAGGATAAGTAAGATACTTTTTGTTAACGAGTGAATCCGCATCGTAATATGTTTCGGTATTATCCGGCGATAAAATTTTGATTTGCTTGGACGCAGCGCTTGAAACATCTGTTACCGCTTCGTTTCCACATATTAGAGTAGAATCTTGATTTGATTTTACGGAACAATATAGCAACGCCTTATTCATCAATGGGGCGAAGAAAGCTTTTAGGGGAAAAGTATTCCAGCTTAAAACCGGCGCAGAAGAAAAAGAAAGAACCCGGCCTCTTCCAAATTTGTATTCTGCTAAAAATGAAGAATTATCAACAAGCGATATTATGTTTTTTCCGTTAGCCGCAGTAAGTGTTTTGAAATAGCAAAATATTTCGGGCGATTCAATCTGTGTTTTTGTTTTTTGTTCGAATATGTTTTTAAGAAGCGGATGCTGAAAATCTGTTTTCGAGAATTGAGTAAATGAATCAGGTGAACCGGGCTTTCCGATCAAAGAAGTAGGAAATGGTATTCCTAACGCTTTATTGAATTTTTGAAAACCAGCTAGTGTGCTTTGTGTCCCGGGTAAAACAATTAACCCGCCGCCATTCTCTACGAAAGAAGCAAGTGCTTTGGAATTAAGCAATCCTTCACTTCCAATTACAATAACACAGTCAAACTTTTGCGGATTCACTGAAGCTGCTTGCTCGGTTCTTAACTCCGTCAGTTTAATCTTCGGATTAGGTATTCCAAGCGCAAGCTTAACAAACTTTGCATCATCTGCACGATCGTATAACAAGAGAAGCGAAATACTGCTCGGAATGTAAACGCTAAAAAATCTTCTGTTGTCTTGAAGTATTGCATCATCTTCAAGCTCTGCTGTAAATTCAACCAGTCCGGTGTCTTGCAAAGTTGTTTCAAAAGATATTTCTTTGGTTTCGTTGGCTGTCATAGAAAGGCTTTTCTGCACGTTACGTTTTCCATTGATAAAGAATGAAACAACGTTATCGTTAACCGATGAATTTGAATAATTTTTAATTTGTGCGGAAAAGCTTACTTCTTTGCCAAGCTCATAAAGCTGGTTGTTGGGCTTCAAGTCAGCAATGCCAAGATTCACAACTTCGTTTTGGTTGTTGTTAAAAAGATATAAACGGGTTTCCGTCGAAATAGTTTTTGCAAAGTTCGAAATTTCCAATGGTGAGTTTGCGATTCTATCTTTCTGCAGATCTGTGAGCAAATAAATTTCTTTGTTAAAGTTTTTTGATTGATAAAGAATTTGAGCTGCACGAATCATTGCTTGATTAAGTGTGCCGCTTATGTTCGAGATTTCTAAATCATCAATTCTTTTTTTGATTTCGGCCAGATTGCCGGAAACTAATTGATTCTGTCCGGTAAGATCACCAACCGATATCAGCGCAATTTCATCACCCGGCTGAAAATTGTTAAGCAAGTTCTTGGCAATTTGTTTGTAGTTATTGAGCCGTGAACCTTTTTCTCCAACAACAGACATGCTGAAAGTGTTATCGAGTATAATAACCGCGGTTGTTTTTGCTGCGGAAGATTCACCCAAAGTAATACTTTTTAATGTTGGTCTGGCAAACGCAAGTACTAGAAACAGAATAATCAAAACACGAATAAGCAAAAGCAGCCATTGCTTCAGCTTAATTCTGCGGATCTTTGTTTTCTGCAATTCCTTTAAGAAAGCGAGCGTGCTGAACTCAATAGTTTTCAGCTTACGTAAGTTTAAAAAGTGCAGAACAATTGGAATCGCAGCAGCGAACAAGCCAAATAATACCGCGGGATTAAGAAAGGTCATCTGCTTAGCTTAAAGTGATTAATTAACTTTTCGGTGAATAATTCTATATCGAACATCTCAACAGCTCTTTTGCGCGCCGCATTACTGAAACGCTCACGAGTTTCCTTCGAATTAACCAGCAACTCAGTTTTTGTAGCTAGATCGATTCCGTTTCCTTTTTCGAACAAGTAAGATGTTTCATTATCAACGGCAATATCAAGAACTCCGGCAAAATTAGAACAAACAGAAGGCTTTCCCATACTTAGAGCTTCAGCTAGCGCAATTCCAAAAGCTTCATCGTGAGATGGAAAAATAAAAATATCCAGTGCCGCTAAAATTTCCGGTGTGTCTTTACGGAAACCGGTAAAAATTATTTTATCTAAAATGTTAAGTTCGCCCGCAAGCGATTTTATTTTCTGCGCGTAGCTTTCTTCGCCCCGGCTTGCTTCACCTACAATCATAAATCTTACGTTTGAATGGCTATCGCTAAGTTGATTAACTGCTGTAAGAAATTCCTCGTGCCCTTTTCCGGGACTAAATCTTGCAATCATCCCGATTAGTATTTGGTCATCAGCAATTGAAAATTCCTTTCGGACTTTTGTTCTGTCAATCTTTGCCGGATCAAACTTGGTTGTATCAATCGCGTTGTGCAGAAGTACAATTTTATCTTTCGTTAGCGGCGTTGTCTCTTCAAGGTTCTTGGCAATCATGTTGCTGATTGCAAATGCTTTTGAAACTCGGCTGTAAATCCAGCGATGCATAAAATCTTTTTTTACTATAAAGGAAGCCATCTGCTTAGAAAGAAACAAGGGAATTGTTGATCCCGAAAGTTTTAATACCGGAACAACAAGCCATAAATCTTTCGATCCGCCGCACTCAATTACATCGTAGGAGTTCTTCTTTATCAATGAGGAAAGCTTGCTTGTGGCGGAGAGATTGATATACGACTTAAATCTAAAAGTATGTATAGTAATATTTTCTTTAGCCGCTTCTTCGTGAAGCCGCGAATCTGGAAAGCAAACTAATTCGGTTTCAATATTATGTTTGAGAAGCTGCTTAACCGTAGTTAGAGCGTACATTTCCATTCCGCCCCAACTTTGGGAAAGACAAGTGAAAAGTACTCTCATTCATATCCTTTTTGAATGGTTGCCCCGCGGAAGTAATGCTTTAGGATTTCATCAAACGTATAACCTTTTTCTCCCATTACAGCCGCGCCTATTTGGCAAAGCCCAACTCCGTGTCCCCAGCCAGCACCGAGCAAAGTAAATTTTTGAGGAACACCATTAACAATATTTTCTTTTTGAACTATGAAGGCAGAACTGTAGAGATGAGTTTTGGAAAGAACTTTTCTTATTTCAAGTTCTTTGCCGATCGTTAAAGTTTTTTTAGTGCCGATAATTTTCAGTTTTATAAGTCGCGCTGAAGCGCCTCTGCTAACCGGAACGAGATCGAGTATATCGCCAAAATCAAATCCGCTTTTGCTGTTTATTAATCCGGCAATTTCTTCTTGAGTGTATTCAACTTTCCAGCGGAAGAAGTCATTTGTATCGCGGTCAAAATCCACAAGCACTTGAGAGAGAACTTTTTTATCTGTTGTGTTGCAGAATGCGTGAGGTGAACTCTTTATCCACTTCTCTGCAAAATTTTCTTTAGTTAAGTCGGTTTCGTAACCGTCAAGCTCAAACTTGTAATCAATAATTGGAGAAAGATATTTATGAGGAGTATCTTCCCAGCAGTTTTCAAATGCTTCCGAAATTCCGCCGCAGCTTTTCGAATAGCGCGTATCGCAAATTTTATCGTTGTATGTTAAGAACAAGCCGCGCGTTTCCATTATTGCGGTAGTAGCGTGGTCGTTAATAATTTTTGTAATTCCTTGATAGCGCTGGCAGTGATCGTCGGCGCAGAAATCGAAATTAATATGGTCTTCTCTATCGTACCAGCGGATTACTTCATCTTCCGAGGCGTTTTCAATCATTGTGTTTGTATGAGTTTTCTTCTTTGCGAGCTGAGCAAGAAGCCAGCCGCGGGAAACTATTGCATGCGCTTTCAGAAGTTCAACAGATGAGTTCGGACTCATCTCGGAGGAGATGACACTCGTTAAGTAATCTTCAAGAGGAAGAATATTTACCGCTGTGATTTTGTCTCCTTCAATTATAAGATTAAGCTTACCGCGGAAACGCTGGTTCTCTTTTTTTTGCCAGTGGAAATTAATTCCAATAACAACATCGCGAAGAAGAAATGATTCTATTTCCAGATCGTTCGGGATAAATGAAATTTCCTTAGCGGAAAGAACTTCTTTCTTATCATGGAAAAGGGTGATTAAATCTCCGGCGAGTTTAGCTGTAAACTTGCCGCTGAATTTTTTTTCGTAACCGCGGACGGAGAAATCGCCGTAAAGATCAAAGCGGATTTCCTTTTCCGTCAACACTCCAACACGTACATCGGGCTGATTCATATTCTTCAATAATTTTGACCTAAATATAGCAACGATGCAGTTAATTAGGTAGGCAAAGTCTTCGTACTATTTTTATTCCAACCAGTCTTTCAGAATCTTCTGATGGCTTTTCGGGTTGAACTCTATAAAGCTGTAATCAGCGGCATAGTTCACAGCGTAAGGATCGTTCTTAAAAAACTCTGCTAACTCTTCCATAGATTTTGCTTTGGCAATTACAATTCCGCCGGTACGCGGCACTTTGGGTCCCGAAACAAGCAGCATTCCCGCTTTATAGCCCGTTTGTAAAAATTCTCTGTGAATAGGGGTTAATTCCTCAATTTTCTCAATCGGCGCCTTGTAAATAATTTCTACGATGAAATGTCTCATTTAAACTCCTATTTGCTATTTTTGCGTTCAAATATAAGAGCAATGCTGCAAGAAAGGAAGAATATGGATTACCGGGTTTTACTTTTTTATAAATACATCGGCTTTCCCGAGCCGGAAAAGTTTGTTCAAGATCATCTCAAGTTTTGCCAGAATCACGATATCAAAGGACGTGTTTGGATTTCTGATGAGGGGATTAATGCGACAGTCTCCGGCAAGGTTGAGAATATAGAAGCATTCAAAAATGAGATAAGAAGCTATCCTCAGTTTGCCGATATTTGGTTTAAAGAAGATGAACACACAGAGCACGCATTCAGAAAAATTCATGTGCGGCTGAAGAAAGAAATTGTAAACGCGAGTTTTGGTGAAGTTGATCTTTCCAAAACCGGTAAGTATTTGGCGCCGGAAATGCTCAACGAGTTTTATGAATCCGGCAAAGAGTTTTTAATTATTGATGCGCGCAACGATTACGAAAGTGTTATTGGAAAATTTAAGAATGCGGTAACTCCGGAAATGAAAACGTTCCGCGATTGGGTTAAAGTAGCCGAAGATATTTCTGACTACAAAAACAAAACTGTAGTTACTTACTGCACGGGAGGAATCCGCTGCGAGAAGGCAAGCGCCTATTTGGTAGAGCAAGGATTCAAAGATGTTTACCAAATGAATGGCGGCATCTGGAATTACATAAACCAGCATCCCGATAAATATTGGGAAGGAAGTATGTTTGTCTTTGATGAGCGGAGAGTCATCACTCCAAACAAAAACGAAGAAACAAAACATATTGGAAAATGTTATTTCTGCGGAACGCCGGCATCATATTACATTAACTGCCACAACCAAAATTGTGATGAGCTGCTTGTTACTTGCCAGGAATGCAAAATTGAAAATGATTATTGCTGTTCTGATGAATGCCGCGCGTCGGATAACAGAAGAAAAAAGTATGATGAATAGCTGACGGCAATCAGCCGTCAGCATTTAGCTATCAGTAAAAAATGTTTCTCTGAAAGCTGAGCACAGATAGCTAACACGACATGCTTAATTGTCTTTCTTATTAGGAATGATCTTCGACAGTCAGAGAAATAGACTATGAATATGGAAAAATGGATTATTTCTTTTCCAGAAAAAATAGTAGATATAATTAAACTAATATTTAGTTGTGTTTTTTATGTGAAATTGTTTTACAAATATCCTAAAGCCTCTCAGCAAGCTCATCAGGATAATCCGGGAAATGATAATCCCCCGACAAACCATGTTTATGATACAAATTGAAAAGCATAGCAGAATATTTGTCTCCAATTTTTTGAGCTGTTTCTTCTAAACGACTGAATTCTGAGCTGGCAAGTTTTGTAATATCATTAACCTTATTGCGATTAGCAAAACAGAGGATTTGCCATAATATTTGTGCACCTTCATCAGCGATCCTTATTTTCCCGAGGTACCGAACAGCATCATAAGCCATATCAAAGCTGATAGCAATTCCTGTGTGCAGCATTTGTTTTTCGATAGCGCTCAACTTTTCATGTCTATGAGTCGAACGACTACGTTCTGGAAGTATATTTGAGGCGATGTGTTGAATAGCCTGAGCAACAGTAGGGGCATACGATGACGAGTGCTGGAGCTTATATCATCGAGTGCACAAAGAATTGCATTTCGTGCACGTGGACCTATTTCTGCCGGAAATGCATTCAAGTCATAAATGTGTTTTTGAATTAAAGGCCAATTATGACGCCTCAAATTCCTTCGTATTTTTTCTACTTCTATACAAACCAAAGCATCCATTGTGAGTTGAAAGAAGATTCCTTCGGAAATATGTTCATGAACTTTTGGGTTTTTCTGAATGGGTGGAAGGTATCGCTTCTGTGCGACTCGTTTATAATGCTGTTCACGATAACGCATCAGTATACCCTTTGATAACTTACGAGATAAATTACCTTTAGTGCTAGCAGAACTATGATGTCTGAAACATAATAGAATCAAGTTGTCCGAATCGTTATTTGATGGATTGCCGTCAATGTGGTGTATATGATCCCCTGGCGTTTCACATACTGCACAAACCATATCAGATTGATAAGCCACTTCGTCGGCAATCTTTTTGGGGATCTTTGTTCGTGATTTTTTCATCGGATTATTCCAATAAGCTATTAATATGCAACTCAATTTTCAAACAGTGGTAATAACTATGCAATATTTGTTAATCAATTTATCATTGCGACCAGCATTCAGTTATCAGTAAAGATGTTTCTCCGAAAGCCGAACGCTGATAGCCGAAAGCATAGTCTTACTTTTTTTCAAGCACTTCTATTTCATAAACCAAACTTGTGTTCGGAGAAATAACAAAACGTTTTTTACGTTCAATCAATTTGTCACAAAACCATGAGAACCCAAATTTCTGTTACTCATTGTCTCTCCGCATCAAATTCTCTTTCAATTTCTTCAATACTTGGCAAGCTTGGCTTTAAATTATCCGGCAAAGATTGCGTTAACTGATATTCGGAAACACCAATTGGTTTATGTATATCGCTAAGAGCGTACTCTGCAACAAGTCTATCTTTTTTCTTACAGAGCAGAATGCCAATTGTCGGCTGGTCTCTCTCATTTCTAAATTTTTTATCTACCGCTTTGATATAAAAATTAAGTTTACCGGCAAACTCCGGTTCAAATTCTCCGGTTTTAAGTTCCACCACAACATAGCAATGAAGCCGCGTATGGTAGAAGAGAAGATCGAGAAAGAATTCCCTCTCTCCAACATTAATTTGTATTTGTCTTCCCAAGTATGCAAACCCGGCACCGAGTTCCAAAAGGAAGTGAGTTAAATGTTCAACAAGCGCGGATTCCAAATCCCGCTCGTTATAATCTTTGGTCATGCTAAGAAAATCGAAAACATACGGATCTTTAATTGTTTGCTTTGCAAGGTCGGATTGCGGAGCCGGAAGTGTGAGGGCAAAGTTATTCACAGAACTTCCTTCTCGCCGGAATAAACCGCTCTCTATCTGATGAATTAGAACACTGCGGCTCCACCCATGCTCGATAGTATTTTGAATATAGAAAAGCGCCTCCTCAATATTCTTGCATTTTGCGATGATTGCAATGTTATGACCCCATGGGATTTGGGTAATTAGGGGAACAGCTTGCTGACTAATTAAGTCAACAGTCTGTTGGCTATTTGATACCGTAGGCGATTGCAAAACAAGTTGTTTTGCTATTTGGGCAACAGGTTGTTGCCCAAATGCGTTGGTGGTTGATGCGTAAAAACTATACCATTGCCGGATATACTTCAGATTTCTCTCGGAAAAACCTTTTATCTCCGGGAATTCTTCCGCCAAATCTTTACTCAATTGCTGAAGAAATTTATCACCCCACTTAGTTTCAGACTGTTTTGATATGATGTCTGCACCCAGTTCCCAATAAAGAGTGAGGAGTTCTTTGTTTACTCTAACAGCAGCCTTTAGCTGAGCGGTGCGGACTTTAGTCTTTAGCCCGGCAAGCCAATTCTTATATTCTTTATTTGAGGTAATTTCTATACTCATGATTGATTACCCTAAAATTCTCTTTCTTATAAACAATTTCCCGGACGTGTCCGGGAAATATTTTGAACATTCAACGACTTAATTTCCTATAAAGATTATTGCAATACTTCAATTTCATAAACCAAACTAGTGTTTGGAGAAATCACAAAACGTTTTTTGCCCGAAATTGATTTGCCGTAAAATCCGCTTGTTCCAAATGCCAGATTGGAGGGCACAACTACTAAACGAACTTCGCCCGGTTTCATATCTGCTAATGCTTCATCAACACCGTGGTTAATTTTCGTTTTACCAACTTCGTAATCAAAAATTTCCGGCGTCTCAATTGTGTTAGCCTTTCCTTCTACACTAGTACTTACAAACTCGGTTCCGTTGATTAATAGCTTACCGGTGTATTTCGCTTTTACTATTGATCCAGCAGCGGGTTTTTCTCCGGAGCCTTCTTTTTTTATTATATATTTCAAACCGCTCGCGGTTGTTACGGCATTCGAGTAATTATTCGCAACCAGTTGAGCTTCGGTTTTAACTCTTTGTTCATCAGCAAGTTTAACTTTGGCTTTAGCTTCGTCAACCATTTTAGTAAATGAATCGTTTGTTACTTTAAATGCATTTGCTTTTTCACCGATGCGCGTAATTGTAATGCTTTTAATTGTATCTCCTTGAGCAATCTTATTTACTACATCCATTCCTTCTGTTACCCAACCGAATAAAGTGTAGTTGCCATCCAAATAGGAACGGTCGGCAAGTGTAATGTAGAATTGACTTCCGTTGGTATTAGGACCAGAGTTCGCCATACCAAGCATACCGGCTTTATTATGTGAGAAGCCGTTATAAATTTCATTTGGAAATTCATATCCGGGGCCTTCGGTTTCTTTTCCGGTATTCGGCATTCCGGCTTGTATTACGTGCCCATCTACAACCCGATGCCAAACAACATTAGAGTAATATGGTTTTCCTTCAACGATTGCTTCATTCTTTATTGTTCCTTCAGCCAAACCAATAAAGTTGGCAACAGTCATAGGTGCATGTTCATAATCAAGCGCAAGCGTAATTCTTCCTTTTGATGCGGTGCTTATATCAGCATAAATTCCATCGGGAACAAATGCGCCTTCTCGCGGAAGGAGTTCATCAAGATTAGCAAAGCCATAAGCAAGCAAAGCTATTTTTACAGCCGCATCTTCTTGCGCATCGGGAATCACTTCGTTGTAAGTATCGTAAAGCGTATGCCATGTTCTTCCATATTGATGCGGACCTTCGGAATTTAAGCGAGGAGTTGGAACTCCTTCCATCAAAAATGAATGACTATCGGTTCCGCCGCGTCCGGCTTTTCTAAATGGACCGGTTTCATTTAGTTTGAATGGATATTTTAATCCGGCGTTTAGTATTGGCTCAACAACAGTTTTCGTTTGTTCCATCATAACTTTAGGAACTCCAATTCCAACTATAGGATTTGTCCCAAAATCCTTATTCAGCATTACAGAAATTTTAGGAAGCAGTTTTTGGTTTTTTGCTACCCAAGATTTTGAACCTAGTAAACCTCTTTCTTCACCGGCATAAATTTGAATCATGATTGAACGTTTCGGTTTTGCGCCGGAGAGAACAAGCATTCTCATTGCTTCCATCATTGGCGTTACACCGGAACCGTTATCAACAGCACCGGTCGCAAAATCGTATGAATCCAAATGTGCACCAAGAACAACATACTCGTTCGGAAATTCTGTGCCGGGAATAATTCCAATTACATTATGATATTTGATCGGACCTTGTTTGAAAAAATTCCGGATATCAAATTCGAGAATTACTTCTTCACCTTTTTCAACGGATGATTTTATTTCGTTGAATTGTGTGTCGAGCAATTTAATATCCGGAAGCATTGGCAAATTATTCCATGATTTAACATACCGCGCATCAAGAAGACGAATAGGAAGTTTAGATAACTGAATTGTTCCAAGAGCGCCGGCAGCAATCAACTTAGTAGTTAGAGAAGAAACAGAGTCACGATCCCGTGGCCAGCCTTCATTAATTCCGTCTACTAAAATCCAAGCGCCTTTTATTTTATTTTTTAGTGAATCAAACTTTGCATAGGTGTTGGGCATAATAATTACGTGACCGCGCTGAACACCTTTTGTTCCGGCTGTAAATGCCGGGGTACCAAATTCCAAATGCATTTCTTTTGGCTTGATCATCTTGCCAAACCAAGCTCCGCGGTTAAAACCAACCGGAAGTTCTCCCGATTCATCTAACTCTGCTTTAATGCCCCATTTCTTAAATTCTCCAAGAACCCAATTTGCGGCGTTTGTGTAAGCATCGGAACCGATTGGTCTGCCGCCTATGCGGTTACAAAGAATGTCCAAATGGCGCATTGTTTGGTTATCTGTTTTACCAATCTCAATTATTTTTTGAATAACTGGATCAGCCTGCGAGAAGCTTTGTGTTGTAATTATTGTAAGAAGAAGAATCAGAGAAGAAAAGAATCGCTTCATAATTTATCCTAATGGAATAGTTTCAAATTAGGGTACAAATTAAGAAAAGGATTTTTTTTAAGAGAGGAAAAAATAGAAATTAGCTGTATTGAGGATTACATTTTTAGTCTACGAAGAATAGGTGCTTTAAAGTAAGTTGCAATAACTACGGCAAGAGTCATGCTCCCCCCAAAAATTACAGAAGGAATTAAACCTAGCAACCGGGCAGCAACTCCGGATTCAAAAGAACCAAGTTCGTTTGATGAACCGATAAATATTCCATTTACTGCAGAAACCCGTCCGCGCATTTCATCCGGCGTATATGTTTGGATTATTGTGTGACGGATTATCACGCTTACATTATCAACAGCTCCACTGAGAAACAGAATAAACATTACTAGATAGAAATTACGAGCCAGCGCAAAAGCAATTATACATAAGCCAAAAGCAAAAACACTTATTAGCAGATTCCTTCCGGCATTCTTAAACGGAGGATTGTGTGCTTGAAGAAAGGACATTAACACTGCTCCAACCGCCGGTGCGGCTCGCAAAAAACCAAGCCCTTGTGCACCTACATTCAAAACTTGATCTGCAAAAATCGGCAGTACTGCAATGGCGCCTCCAAAGAAAACGGCGAACATATCTAAACTTACTGATCCAAGAATTATCTGATTGTTGAAAACGAATTTTAATCCGGCGGTTAAACTTTTTATAATCGGTTCATCCTTTTTCTGTTCCGGCATTGGTCTTTTTTTAACAGAAAAAAAGAATAGCCAGCCGGTTAGACTAAATAGAATTACTAAACCGTAAGCTGCACCGATTCCCCAAAATCCATACACCAATCCACCAATTGCTGGTCCGGTTATTTCGGCTGTTTGCCAAGAAATACTACTCCACGTAGATGCGTTTCCAAATAGTTCTCTTGGAATAAGCTGTGCTGCAAACGCGCTTGTTGCCGGAGACATAAATCCACGCGCTAACCCGGTAAGGAAAATGACTAAATAGATGGGCAAGACACCAAACTGCGCTAATGCAAAATGAAAATGAGTTGAAATTAAGAACAAGGCAATTGCGCAAAAAGAATAAATCATGTTGGTGATTAGAATAATTTTTTTTCTGTCGAATGTATCTGCAACATGGCCGGCAAATAGAGCAACAGTAAGAAAGGGAATTGCTTCGGCTAGTCCAATCATACCAAGTGAAAGTGCGTCGTGCGTTAATTCGTAAATTTGCCAGCCAACAATTACGGATTGCATGTGTATTGCAAATGTTAACTGGAAACGGGCAAGAATGAAGCGCCGGTAATCTAAAATTTTTATAGCTGCGTATGCGTCTTTTTTATTCAAAAAATTTCTAATAAAAAGAATTGGAGTTGTGTTCTTAAATTTATCAATGTAAAACTATACATTTATTGAATTAATAAGAGCTTATTAATTCGATAAATAGAAAAAATCATTGGCTTTGTATTATATAATTAAATCGTTTTCTTTGCTTAATTTCTGAATGCGTTCAAACAAAATACGAATAGAAAACTGGTACGGTAATTGTCAAACCAAAGTTGTTAATTCTGATATGATAAAGATTATTTTTCCATTTAGTTATAAAAGATCCAATAAAAGTTATGGAGTAAAAATGTATAACAAACTAAAATTGCCTTCCTTAATAATTTTAATGCTAATCGCAAATCTTGCCTTTGCACAGCAATCCGTGTTTAAGAATTTCATTACTGTGAAAGATGGAAAATTGATGGATGGTGATAAAGAATTTCGGTTCATCTCCTTTAACATTCCCAATCTAAATTATGTTGAAGATGAATTTGATTACAGCACAAAACATCCCTACAGAATGCCGGATTTTTATGAGATTACCGATGCAATGGAAAGCATTAAACAGCTTGGAGGTAATGTAATACGTAATTATACTTTTCCGGTTAGAAACATTAAAGAAGAACCATATCCAACTTATGTAATTGCGCCGGGAGAGTTCGATGTACAATCATTTAAAACTATGGACACACTTTTAGCGATTGCAAATCAAAAAGGAGTAAGAGTAATTCTTCCATTCGTTAATAACTGGCAATGGATGGGCGGCAGACCCCAGTACGCTGATTTCCGCGGAAAGAATCAAGATGATTTTTGGAGCGATCCTCAATTAATTGAAGACATCAAAATAACTATCAATTTTGTAGTGAACAGAAAAAACACAGTAACTGGAGTTACATACAAAGATGATAAAGCGATTTTTTGCTGGGAAACCGGCAACGAACTTTATTCTACTCCTCAATGGACGGCAACAATATGCCGCTACATTAAGAGTCTAGATCAGAATCACTTAATTATGGATGGCTTTAATGCTATTGATGGAATTGCGCCGCAAGCAGAATCTTTTACCGAGCCTTCGGTTGATATCGTTTCAACACATCACTATGAAACTGATCCCGCTATGATAATCGAACATATCAAGCAAAATTCAGCAATTGTAGCCGGAAGGAAACCCTACATAGTGGGAGAGTTTGGTTTTGTAAGCACGCCGGCGATTGAAAAAGTGTTAGACTATGTAATCAACGACCAAAGTATTGCGGGAGCTATGATCTGGAGTTTGCGCCATCATAGAAAAGAAGGTGGCTTCTACTGGCATAGCGAACCACTAGGCGGTGGAATTTATAAAGCTTATCACTGGCCCGGTTTTGAAAGTGGCATTGAGTACGATGAGAAAAACTTACTTAACGTAATGCAGAAGAAAGCTTTTGAAATTCAAGGATTAAAAGTGCCGGAAGTTGTTAAACCGGCGGCACCAAAACTGTTGCCAATCTCCGAACCGGCTCATATTTCTTGGCAAGGCTCGGTTGGCGCTTCATCTTATAATATAGAACGAGCTGTTTCTGCAAATGGTCCTTGGCAGCTTGTTGGTTTTGATGTTGATGATGCAAGCGTTCAATACTTTTCATTGTTCAACGATGCAAGTGTAGAGCTTGGCAAAAATTATTTCTACAGAGTGATTGCAAAAAATTCGGGTGGAAATTCCGAGCCGTCGAATGTTGTGGGTCCGGTTAAAGCAGAGCGCAAATGTTTAATTGATGATATGGTAAACTTTGGAACGTTTTATCACAAGAATGGTAGTGTTTCTATTGTAACGGATAACGACAGATCCTACCGAGAAAAAACGCACCGCATACTTGGCGATGTTAATGCTGAACTGATTTATTTAGTAAATGGAAATCTGAAAGCATGCAACGTATATGCTTTTTCCGAAGAAGACGCAGCTTCTCTGGAATTCTTTGTTTCCAACGACAACAAAGAATATTCAAAAGTTGAATTTGAACGTTCCTCGTTATTTGCAGGTAAAGGAGATTACGGCTACTGGGTTCCGTGTACTTACACTTATACGGCTTCGGAATTATTAAAAGCCAGCTACGTGAAAATTGTTTTCAAACAGAAAACACAAGTGGCAAGAGTAGAAGCGTATTATGCAGATTAATTTTCTTGCCGTCACGGAAACAATCCGTGACGGCATAAGCTTTATTTGTTTTCAAAACCCCAGAACTTTGTATTGGGGTTTTTCTTTTTAACATCTTCGATGAAACGATCGAAATCCTTAAATGTGTTAAGTCCTCTTAACTTTGTTTCCTTAAAAGAAATATATAACTCGCGGCGTTTATTAATTTCAATATCTGTTAAATCGGCAAAGGTTATTTCTGTTACTTTGCCTATAATATCCTTCATTTTTATTTGATCGCCGGACACTTCAATTTCCATAGGGCGTTTAAGATACATGTAATATCTATAACCGGTAAAACCAAGAATAGCTAGGAAGTAAACAAGAAAAAATGTGGAGTTAACATTGTTCAACGCAAAGTAAAAATAAAGAACTACAGCTATTACCGAGATTGGTGTTCCGTATGCTTGAAATAAACCATAAAAATTCTGCTTCAGTTTGTAAGTTTCCAAAGTATTCCTCATTGTTAGATTAGTAAAAGAAACCATCCAAACTTATGAATAGCCGCTTGATTAAACAATTCTCATGACTTTAAATGAAACCTTTTTATTCTAATGCGTCTAATTAATAGAAAATGATAAAGTGGTTATCGGAAAATAATTTTTGATATTTTGGAACATATACAGCACAATGGCTTTTTAACTAATTGAAAACAATGGACAAAAAGTAAAATGGAAGGACAAGAAGATTCATCATCATTAATTTTATGTTGCACTAAAAAACCGGGGGTTAATATGAACCGCAGTCATAAATCATTTCATCCATTTCTACAAACAAAAATTTATAGCCAGATCTCTCCAGGCATTTAGAATTTCTTCTAACAGAGTAAGTTAATCTCATATTTCTTTTGTAAAGAAGAATTTCTGTTAGAAGAATAAGTGTGTCTAATAATCGAATCACCTAAAATAAAACGCATTATTAATAACAAGAGGAGATGTATGAACAATCTCGAACTGCTTATGTCAAACGTTGCGCCTTATGCAATTGGACTTGTAGTAATTGTACTTATAGCAAAATCAATTGTAATTGTTGGCGGACGAGAAATTGCTGTAATTGAAAGAAAATACTTTGGCAAGAAAATGCCGCAAGGAAGAGTAATTGCTCTTGCAAATGAAATTGGTATTCAAGCCAGAACGCTCGGGCCGGGCTTACACTTTTTAATTCCATTCATCTATGTACCGAAGAAATATTCCTTTACTGTAATTTCTGAAAATGAAATCGGTATCATAGAATCAATTGACGGTAACGCTATTCCTCCGGGAAAGATTTTTGCTAAAGTTGTAGAAGGGCATAATTCTTTTCAAGACGGAGAAAACTTTTTGAAGAACAATGGAGAGAAGGGACCGCAGATAGAAATTCTTCCTCCCGGTGTTTACAGAATTAATCCCGTTCTGTTTAACATTAGAAAGACGCCATCAATATTTATTGATAAAGGTAAAATCGGTTTAATAACTTCTATGGATGGAACTCAAATTCCGGCTGGCAGATTGCTGGCGAAAAAAACAGAAGGACATTCCAATTTTGAAAATGGAGAAAACTTCTTACAAAATGGCGGTCAAAAAGGTCCGCAAATTGAAGTTATGTTTCCCGGTACTTACAGAATTAACACAGACTTATTTCACTTAGAGATTCAAGATGCAACAGTTATTCCGGCTAATAAAGTTGGACTTGTGACCGCGCTCGATGGCGAACCATTACCGGAAGCTGAATATGTTGCAAAACCAGTTGGCGGTCACAACGATTTTCAAAATGCATCTAAGTTTTTAGAAGCCGGCGGTCAGCGCGGCCCTCAGTTCGATGTTCTCAAACCGGGAACATACTATATCAATCCTCTCATCTTTAAAGTAGAATTAGATGATGTTGCTGTTGTAGAACGCGGACAAGTAGCGGTTGTTGTTTCGAATGTTGGCGATGAGCCGGTTGAAGTAAAGAACGCAATTGCCGAAGCCGCAAAACTTGATGATGTTAAACCGGGTTCTGAGGCATACAAAGCAATTGAGAAACGTTTGAATATGGGAATTGAACGCTACGTTGTACCGAAAGGTTACCGCGGTATTCAGCAAGAAGTTGCCGGACCGGGATTCTATTATTTGAACAGAAGAGCTTATATGGCTTATGTTATAGATACGACCAACATAACAATCGATTGGGATAATGCAGAATCTACACGTTTCGATCCGCTCAAAGTAATTTCTCGAGATGGATTTGAAATTAGTGTTTCTGTAAAAGTTGTAATTCGTGTTCGTCCGGATCAAGCACCATACATGGTTGCTAAAATCGGGTCGATTGAAAATCTAATTCTCCACGTTATTCATCCAATGATTGATTCATCATTCCGGAATCAAGCTTCTTCAACTTCTGCAATGAATTTTATGCAAGACAGACAAGAAGAACAGCGTAAAGCTGAAGAGCGCGCAAAAGCCGAACTGGAAAAATATCATGTTGAATGTGTGAGTGTTCTTATTTGCCAAATTAATTTACCGCAAGAGTTGATGGATACGCAGACAAAGAAAATCATTGCTCAGCAGCAGCAAGCGATGTATCAAGATATGCAGAAAGCAGAGCAGACAAGAATAGCAACTGAAAAGACTAGATCTGAAGCTGATCAACAGAAGAATCTTGTTGAAGCCGAAATTGGTGTTAAGATTGCCGAACAGAACAAACAGAAAGCGATCCGATTTGCCGAAGGTGAATCTGAAAGTATCCGTTTGCGAGCCGAAGGTGAGGCTCTTGGTATAAAGGCCAAAGGTGATGCAGAAGGTTCTAAGATTCTTGCGATTGGTGAATCAACAGCGAAAGCTTACGAACTGCAAAACAAGGCTGTCGGTCAGCAAGGTGTTACTGCAATCGAAATTGCTAAGCAGATTGCAAGCGGCAATGTAAAAGTTACTCCGGATTTCCTTGTTCAAGGCGGAGATAATCTTGGCGGCTTGCTTTCAGCTTTCTTAACTAATATTATTGCCGGAAATCAAAAAACAGTTGATAAAGAACCGGTTGCATAATTATTATTCGATATGTTGCGTTTGTCTCGTGTTTCCGCGGGACAAGCGCAACGCTTAAATTATATGGGAGACGTTTATGTTTACTAAACTTAGCAATAGCTGGAATTTGATGAAAGCAAGCTGGGGAGTTCTAAAGCAAGATAAAGAGTTGATAATTTTTCCAATCTTATCAACAGTTGCAGTGATATTGGTGACCATTAGTTTTGTCGTTCCAATGTTCTTTGCCGGCTTTCTAGACCAAGCCGTATTGAGAGATAGCGGAGCCTTAAAATATGTGGTTGGATTTCTCTTTTACTTCATCCAATACACGATTATAATTTTCAGCAATACTGCGTTGGTAGGCGCGGCTATGATTCGCTTACGCGGAGGCAATCCTACAGTTGGCGACGGATTTAAAATTGCCTTCGATCATATCACAACAATACTTGGCTACGCTTTCATTTCTGCAACAGTAGGAATGATTTTGCGGGCAATCTCAGAGCGCTCGGGATTACTAGGAAAACTTGTTGTTTCTATTTTTAGTTTTGCGTGGAGCCTTGCTACGTTCTTAGTTATACCGGTTTTAGTTGTTGAAAACATTGGACCGATTGATGCTATCAAGCGAAGCACAACACTGTTGAAAAAAACTTGGGGTGAGCAAATCATCGGAAACATGGGCGTTGGTTTTGTAACCGGATTCATAATGGTGGCTTTAGTTATCGCAATGATCTTTACTATTGTTGCGCTAGCAGAAGTTATAACTACTGCTATGCTGATTTTTGTTATCTCACTTTTTGTTCTCGCGTTTATATTGCTTGCATTAATTAGCTCAACCTTGGGAAGCATTTATGAAGCAGCGGTTTATATTTATGCTGCTGAAGGAAAGACAACCGGGTTCTTTGAAGAAAATTTGGTTAGTGATGCATTTCGTTTGAAATAAAATCTGTGTAGTGGCGGAATTAATTCCGCCACTACATTTAATCTCTAAATTAAAATCTCCAGACAGAATCAAAAGCGAATGTAACTCTTTTTGCTTTGCTGGAAGAAACCACATTTTGAAAATCTGGCGAACCAAAGTTTAGAGCTATCACTCCAAAATCAATTCCTAAACCCAATCCCCAGTTGAATTTATCAAACCCGCCAAAAGCCCAACCGGTACGAAGCGCAAAAACTCCGAGATTGTACCAATCAACACCTAACGCAATGCGTGGCTTCTTGCTGTTTCCCGGTTCGTCATTCATTCCTTGGTGATAATCCAAAGCAAGCAACATTGTGCCCGGTACGCTTTCTAATTTCAGCGATGCGCCGATGTGTAATGCCGTCGCCATTTGAGTTGTGATTGAGTTGATAAACTTACCGCTCTCTTTTCCGGTAAGCCGGTTTACAAGAGTATCTCGCTGAGCTTTATCACTTAGATCATCCAAATAAATTGCGGCGTTGGATGAATACTGTGCTACATCTTTATCCCACTTTATTTTGCCGATATCTGTAATGGAAAATCCAACAGAGAAATTATCGCTCAAAAGTGTGCTGATTCCAAAATCAAAACCAACGCCGCTGCCGGCGGGAGTTGGAAATGGTGTTCCGGAAAAGTCTTCTTTCTTTTCATCCTTCACAAAATTGTATTTTACTTTAAAGTCCGGCGAGAAAGCCGAGTAAGCTAAAAAATCTCCTTTACCGGTTATTGTATTTGCTTCGCCGGTTTTTAATTCCGTGTTAATGTGATCAAGCCCGGCGTAGAAAAATCCGCTTACAAAGTTTATTGAAGCACCAACTTTGAAACTCTTGAACAGTTTTGGAATGATTTTGAAATCGCGGGCATACGAAAAGGAATATTTGCGCAGCCAAGAAGCTTTGAATTGCGTGTCGTTAAAATTGTAAACTTTGTTTGGTAAATTTCCTTCAACGCCAAGATCAATCAAGCTTTTCGGAAAAGTCATTAATCCACTAATTCGATCTGTAATAGAAAAAGCGATTGCACCGAAAGCTTTGGATGGCTGAACTGAAATACTTACAAGCTGAACATGAATATCGGAGAAAACTGTTCCGCCGTCAGCAAATAAATCTTTGAGCTTAGTTTTGTCTTGTTCTGTCAGTAATCTGCCGGAGGTGGAGCCGTCGGAATTGGTAACTTTTGTTCCGAAGTAATAGTTGTATTCATCGAGTGAAATAAAATTTGAACCAACCGCGCCGGAAATATTTGGCAATGGCAGAGGCAGTATCAGCTCGACCTTCCTAGATGAATCTTGAAAAAGGTTCGCCGGATTTTTTCCAACTGCATAAATTCCGAATGATGATGTTGTAAACGTTTTTGCCATTCCCATTGAACGCGCATCGGTTACACCAATGGAACCATTTCCTTGGGCAAAGGTCAAAGTAGAAATTAGGAGAACAATAACAGTCGAAATTACTTTTATTTTTTTCATCACTCTCTCCTTATGGCTTTACGCGGTAATTGGTTGAACCGAAAGCGTGAATTAGTAAATCGTCTGTAGTTTTAAAGCGCACCGGTGAATTGCCCGATCCGCTTGTATTCAAAGTTAGCCTAACTCTCATGTATTTCGCTTTTGCAATTTTATCAACTTCTGCCTTTAATGCTTTCACCGTTTTTGTCTGTTTATTTTTAACAGATACATTGCCGGATGCATCAGTTGCGGCTCCATTAAAAGTTAGTACAGTATCTTGATCGGAATACTTTGGCGGGAAGTAGGTTAAGAAATTATTGTTTTGGTCATACATCTTTCCCGTAAAAGAAATAGATGCGGGCAAACCGTTTGTTAAAACTAATCCGGCTTCTATTGAATTTACATCTTTAATTTGATCTCGCTCATCGTTCGATAAATCCACGGCTACGGAGTCGGTTATCTGTGCGTTTGATATTCCAAAATCCAGCGGAAGCTCGAAGATGCTTCTTCCGGTAATCTTGTCTGTGCTTTTCAAGCTAACTGTTTTGTAGTTAGGATTAAGCGTGCCGCCGGCGTACACAATTAATGAATCCGGGAAACGGGAAAACTTTTTAAAGAAGAGACTTAAGCTGTCGGAATTTATTGTTAAGATAGAATCGGCCGGAGTTATTAAAGTAGTATTTAGTGTTTTACTATTTAATCCAAGAATCGCCTTTTGCCCAAGGCTGTTTCTACCTTCAATTCTGCCATCAATTCTGAATTCGAACTGCGCGTTGGTTTTTAAACGGAGTTGAACGAGAGGATTGCGCAGATTAATTTGCTGGAATTGCAGCTTATCCTTCAAATCTTGCAAATCGAGAGAAATAGCACTTCTTTCTGCTTCAACTAGTTGAGGTTGAAGCTGACCTGTGAACTCTTTTAGCTTAAGATTGCTTATTTCAACGGAACCGGAAATTCCATCTGTACTCTTTATTGTTCTAAAATCACTGGTGGCTTTGGTTTGTAAAGAAATTTTGTATGAAAGTTGATTTGTAGGAGAACCGCTAGTGCTTACAATTGAATAATCCAGCAAGGACAAGTTGTTGAAGAGAGTTACAGTTTGTTTTCTTGCAATCGAACGAATTTCGGTAAATATTTGTCCGCTCGGATTTTTCAAATTGCTGATCGTCAAATTCAGTGTCGCATCAACATCAAGATTGTTGGTTACTTTAACCGTCAACGTGCCGGTTTCAATTTTGATATTGGAAAATTTAGTCGGTTGTGCTTCACCTTCATCAATAGTAATTGTATTATCAATAACAACCGGATCTTGCGCCGGAATTTTTGCTTGTGCTTCAACAACGCTCAAATTAACAAACTTAGCTTTTACAGAAAAAGAATTTTGTGGAATTGTAACCGGCGTTCCATTGCTTCCATTGGTTGAAACCAAACAATCGAGCGTAAGTTGGTTCTTTATAAAAATTCCTTTTGTAATTGGAATTGCTTTTATAGTTCTGGATTCTTTAGCGGGAATTGTTGTACTTCCGCTGTATTGTGCAACAACTTCACCGCCGGAAGCGTTCTTTAGAACAATGTTTCTAATTGTTAAAGATACCGGAGATGGGAACTGGTTTGTGATTGATAGGTCAATTGTCCCGGCTTCCAATTTTACAGTTAAAAACTGATCCAGAATATCCGTGTTGATTGATACCGGCACATCGTTAATAGGAGGAACGACGGCTTGCATTCCTGGAGTAATACCGGTGCTTATCCATCCAAAGCCAATATCTGCGGTAACGGAATCGCTCGCAATTGATATTGACCCGATCGTTTCTGAAGCCGATTCGGTTACGGCATCGATTTTCAGTTTGTCTTTCAGCTCAATCTGGTCTATACTTTTTTCTTGCGAGAAGTAAAGGAGATTGCTGCCATCTTTGTAGTAATTCAAATCGGAGCTTTTTTCTAACAAATCGATTAATGAATAGTTTTTCTTAGCGATTGGTAGGTTTAACGATACATCCCATTGGGGCATGTTAGGCTCGTTAATGTTGCAACTGAATAATAGAGCGGTAATCATTAAAGCCACAAATAGTTTTACGCGTTTCATGTTTTCCTTGGCTAATTTTCCGAAATGAACATATCAATTATCGGATAACATAACAATAGATATAGTCTTTAAGGAGAATAATTATGATAAAGCTAACAAATTCATTTCAAGAAACTTAATGCAGAGATAATTTGCTTTAGTTATATTTCAATCCGAATAATAACCTACAACCCATACCGCACATGAAAAAAATAATATTTGTCTTTGCAGCAATTACCTTGCTGTTTTTAGCCACTCCACAAGCATTCGGACAAACCGGATCGGTTCTCACGCTTTCTGAAATCATGTTTAATCCATCCGAAAGCAACGGCGAGTTTATAGAAATTTATAACACCTCAACTACCGAAACTGTTAATCTTACCGGGTTCAAGATTAAGTATTACACCTCCTCGTCAGATAATCTAGTTGCTTTTATTGGTGGAATGGATCTTCAACCGGGCAAATATGCGGTTATAATAGAAAGTGATTATGATTACAATAACGGCGCATATAAAAATTTAATCCCCGCCGATGCAATAGTATTAAAAATTACAGATGCGTCTTTTGGTTCTTCCGGTATGGCAAATACCACTAGCCGCGACGTTTCTTTGCTTAATGCTGCGAGCGAGGTGATAGATACTTATACATATTCGGCAGATAACAATTCCGGAATCTCCGATGAAAAATACTTACTCGGTAAGGATAACAGTTCCGCAAATTGGCGTAACGGAACAACTGCTAACGGCTCTCCCGGAAAAATAAATTCCGTAACACCTATAAGCTACTTGCATAACCTTACAGTCAGATTAAGTTCTTTAACACCGGCAAATCCCGTAGAGCGGGATTCGGTTTATGTGCAATTTATTGTAAAGAATAACGGCGTCCTGGATGCTTCCGCCTATTCTGTGGAAATCTTTCGTGATCAAAATGCCGATTCGGTAGAGCAGATAAGTGAAAGAATATTTAGTCAGAGTTATATAGACCTCTCATCGAACGATTCAATTTTTGTAGATGCTAAATTTTATGCTGAGCAGATAGGGCAGAATTTGATTATTGCAAAAGTTAATTATACTCCGGACGAAAAGCTTTCCGATAACAGAGCTTATGTTTTAACCACTATATCTGAAAAACCGGCTTCTTATACGGATGTTGTAATAAATGAAATTATGTACGCGCCCTCTAACGATGAACCGGAGTGGATTGAACTCTTTAATAGAACAGATCATACGGTAAATCTAAAAAACTGGAAAATTTCCGATAATTCCACTACTGCTGTAATTACCTCAAACGATTTTCTACTTCAGCCTAGCGAATATGTTGTTATAAGCAGCGACGCAACTATTACAAACTATTACAGTCATTCGCTCAATTTAATTGTAAAAGGGCTTCCTTCTTTTAGCAATACGGGTGATGATGTAATTCTTAAAAGTAATGTGAACTCTACGGTTGATTCTTTAAAATACGCGCCTACATGGGGAGGAAACAGCGGCGGGAAGTCTTTGGAGAGAATTTCATTCAATGCTTCTTCGATAGATGCTGCTAACTGGAATACCTCTTTAAGCAAGTACAAAGCTACGCCTTCAAAAATAAATTCGGTTTCGGAGAAGAGTCATGATCTGAGTGTTAAAAGTTTTGGAACAAGCTCCAAGTACGCCGAAATTGGAAAGACAATTCAATTAACAGCAACGATAGAAAATCTAGGTAAGAGTACAGAAACAGCTTATTCTGCTAAACTGTTCCGCGATATTAATCTTAACAATACTATCGATGATGATGAGAAGATAGACGAAATAAAAGGAACTGTTTTTGCTAATCTGGCAATAGTAAATTTAAACTTCACTGTGGGAAGCTTCGTTGCCGGTTCAAATCAATTTATTGTTCGTGTTGATTTATTAAACGATGAATATCTTGAAAACAATATTTCAGTATTAAAATTCAATGCAGTACAGATAAATGAATTGCCCGGCGATTTAGTTGTAAATGAAATTATGTATAGCCCGAACTCTTCAGAGCCGGAATGGGTGGAAGTTTACAATAGGAGTTCTAAGCAGATTAATCTGAGAGGTTATCAATTAGCTAATTCATCTTCAAAAAATAAAGTGGTTGATAAAACCATAGTAATAAATCCGGAAGAGTATTTTGTAATCACGCGCGATAGCTCTATGTATCAAACTTATCCGAAAACATCAAAATTTTCGGTGGCAACGTTTCCAACATTGCTTAACACTAAAGATAAAGTTGTAATTCTGGATTCGCTTAACCGCACAATAGATTCTCTCGAATACAAAAACTCATGGGGCGGAGGTGTTGGAAAGTCTTTGGAACGTGTTGATTGGATTAGAACCTCTGTTGATTCATCGAATTGGATAACTTCGCTTAACAATTTGGGAGGAACACCCGGAATAGTGAATTCAAGTTCTCAGAAAAATTTTGATGTAGCTGTTTCCAAAATTATATATACGCCTTCCTCACCGCTGGTTGGGCAAAGGGTAACCATAGCTGCAAGTGCTTCAAATATTGGTAAAAACGATGTTTCATTTAAGTTTGTTCTGAACAGAGTTGATAGTGATGGAAGCAAACAGAAAGTAGAAGAATCGAATACCATTACTTTGATAAAAGGAAATTCGCTTACTTACAACTTTACATTTGCTGTGGAAGTTCTTGCTTCAAAGCAAACTTTCGAAGTAATCGCTGATTTAGCACTTGATGAAGATCAAGCGAATAATTCAACAACTGCTTCTGTTCGTCCCGGATATTTAGCCGGTACTATAAAACTTAACGAAGTGATGTACAATCCTCTTAACGGTGAACCGGAGTGGATTGAGCTCTACAATGCGTCATCTTTCGATGTTGATTTGGAAGACTGGTCAATTACTGACGTGTTAACCACTCCGCAAAAAAGAAAAATCTTGGCAAAGGACATTCCTTTTCCGAGTAAAACATATTTGGTCATCGCAAAAGATAGCACAATAAAAGATTTTCACAAATCAATCTCCGGTAAGTTTATAGTAAGTTCTTTTCCGCCACTAGATAATGAAGCAGACGGTATTGTGATTAAAGATTCCCGCGATGTAACAATAGATTCTTTGTTGTATGATAAAACATGGGGAACCGACCCCGGCAAATCTTTAGAACGTAAGGTTTATGAAAGCGCCACCAACGATAAATCAAATTGGGACTTTTCAAAAGATATTGAACTTAGCACACCCGGAAAAAATAATTCTATTTCACCAAAGGATAGAGATGTTGCTATATCAAATATTGTTTTCACTCCTTCAACTCCGGTTGTAGGTCAGAAAGTAAAAATTTCTGCAAGCGCAACTAACATTGGGAAAAACGGTGCCTCATTTAAGTTCGTTTTGAACAGAGTAAATAAGGATGGAAGCAAGCAAAAGGTTGAAGAGTCTAACATCCTAACTAGCGCGGTTGGCGCATCAGTTTCTTATGAATTTGTTTATGCAGTTGATAACATTACATCCAAACAGACATTCGAAGCGATTGTTGATTACAGTGCGGATGAAGATTTAACCAATAACACAGTGACGCACTTTGTTCGTCCGGGATATCCATCCGGAACAGTCGTGCTGAATGAAGTGATGTACGCCCCAATGAATGGTGAACCGGAGTGGATTGAGTTATATAACAGCTCCGACTATAATATTGATTTGGATGATTGGTCGATAACAGATGTGTTGCCATCCCCGTATAAAGTCAAAATTGCCGCCCCAAATAATTTGTTTGCTAGCAAAACTTATTTGGTGATTGCAAAAGATAGTACAATAAAAAGCTTTCACGAATCGATTGCCGGAAAATTTATTGTAAATCCATTACCCCCTCTAAATAATGACTCAGACGGAATTGTTATAAAAGATTCTCGCGATGTTATAATCGATTCATTGTTATATGATAAAACATGGGGAGCCGACGCCGGCAAGTCTTTAGAACGTAAGGTTTATGAAAGCGCCACAAATGATAAATCAAATTGGGACTTTTCAAAAGATATTGAACTTAGCACACCCGGAAAAAATAATTCTGTTTCACCAAAAGACAGAGATGTTATTATATCAAATATAGTTTTCACTCCTTCAGCGCCGGTTGTAGGTCAGAGAGTAAAAATTTCTGCAAGCGCAACTAATATTGGGAAAAACGGTGCATCATTTAAGTTCGTTTTGAATAAGATTGACAAGGACGGAAGCAAGCTAAAAGTTGAAGAGTCGAACAATCTAACTATTGCAGTCGGTACTTCAGTTTCTTATGAGTTTACTCACGCTGTTGATAACATTACATCCAAACAGACATTTGAAGCGATTGCTGATTATAGTGCGGATGAGGATTTAGCAAATAACACAGTAACTAACTTTGTTCGTCCGGGATATCCATCGGGAACAGTTGTGCTGAATGAAGTAATGTACGCTCCAATGAATGGAGAACCGGAGTGGATAGAACTTTATAATGCATCTGCATATGATGTAGATTTAGAAGAATGGTCGATTACTGATGTACTAACTTCTCCACTAAAGACAAAAATTCAAGCAAAGGATTTCTCTTTTCCAAGCAAAACCTATTTAGTTATAGTAAAGGATAGCACTCTGCTTGATTTTCATAAGACAATTAATGGGAAAGTAATTGTCAGTCCTTTTGCAAATCTGAATAATGATACAGAGGGCATTGTAATTAAAGATTCCCGCGATGTAATGATTGATTCATTGCTGTTCGATAAAACATGGGGCGGAGAAAATGGAAAATCGCTAGAGAGAATTTTGTTTGAAAGTACCACTAATCTAAAGACTAATTGGGGTTCTTCAATAGACAGTGAATTTAGTTCGCCGGGAAGAATAAACTCGGTTTCACCAAAAGATCACGATATTTATTTAAGTTCTCTTTCAGCGGTACAAAAATATGCGGTTGTTGGAAGAAAAATTAAAATGAGTATAGAAATAAAGAATATTGGTAAAAATGCTGCGTCGGCTTTCTCGGTTAAACTCTACCGCGATGCAAATAAAAATGGTATTGGCGAAACAAACGAGCTGGTTTATTTAAAGAATGAAACCAGCTTGGCGATTAACACAGCGAGCAAGTATGATGTTGAAGATGGGTCGTATGTAATTGGATTAAACCAGTACTTAGCAACAGTAGAATATCCGGCAGATCAATATTTAGATAACAATATGTTTCCGCTAACAATAAATGCCGTTGTTGTAAATGAAGAAAGAAATGATTTGGTAATTAACGAAATTATGTATGCGCCTCTAACCGGGGAGCCGGAGTGGATTGAAATCTATAATAACAGTCTAAAGCAGATTAATCTAAAGGGATACCAAATTGCAAACGGTTCTACCAAAAGTAAAGTTATTGCTCAAGATGTCGTTTTGAAACCGGAAGAATATTTTGTTGTAGCAAAAGACAGTGCAGTCTATACACGCTTCACAAACATCACAAAATCTGTGATAGCCTCATTCCCAACGCTTAATAATTCTAAGGACAGAGTTGTTATACTTGATTCACTCGATCGTACAATCGATTCTCTTGAATATAAAAGTGGCTGGGGAGGAACGGGCGGAAAATCTTTAGAGCGATTAGATTGGGTGAAATTGTCAACAGATTCAACTAATTGGAAAACTTCGCTTCATCTGCTTGGCGCAACACCGGGATTTATTAATTCAATCTCTCGAAAGAAATTTGACGTATCGGTTACAAAGCTTTTGTTTACTCCAGCCGTTCCAATTGTTGGTCAGCGTGTAAAAATTTCTGTTGCAGCAACAAACTTTGGTAAGACAGACGCTTCATTCAAATTTGTTTTGAATAAAGTTAACAAGGATGGAACGAAGCAGAAAATTGAAGAAACAAACACAATGATTATTTCGAAAGACGCTTCGCTTTCTTATGATTTTTCTTATGCTATCGAAAGCATTCTTGCAAAAAATACTTTTGAAGTTGTTGCCGATTTTGGTTCAGATGAAGATTTTACGAATAATGCATTCTCAGCTTCTGTTCGTCCAGGATACACAGCCGGAACAGTTTATATAAATGAAGTAATGTATAATCCAATTAACGGCGAGCCGGAATGGTTGGAGATTTATAATGCATCTGCAAACGATGTCGATTTGGAAGATTGGTCAATTACAGATATTCTAACAACTCCTCAAAAACAAATTGTTAAAGCTAAAGATTCGGTCTTTCCGAAAAACACATTTTTGGTTATTGCAAAAGACTCTACAATTAAAAACTATCATAATGCGATTCCTTCCAAGCTGATTATTACGAGTTTTGCGAATTTGAATAATGATGCTGATGGTGTTGTCATTAAAGATTCTCGCGATGTGACGATTGATTCGGTTCGCTTCGATAGTAAATGGGGCGGCGAAAACGGAAAATCGCTTGAAAGAAGGATGACCTCAATAGCTTCTTCTGAAAAAAATAATTGGGGCTCTTCAAAAGATTTAGAGTTGAGTACTCCGGGCAGAATAAATAGCATAGCGATAAAGAAATATGATCTTGCTCTTAAAGCTTTGGTACCAAAACCGCTTTACCCCGCTTTTAATGAAGACATAAACGTTGGAATGAGAGTGATTAATTACGGAACATTCGATGCGGATAAGTTTACTGTAAAATACTACGTGAAGAATAATAATCTATATTCATATTTGGGCGAAACGAATGGAGTAAATCTAAAGAGCAATGATTCCGTAGTTGTTTATTCATCAACTAAAATAAAATTATCCGAAGCGAAAACGGTTTTGTGCAAAGTTACTTTTACTAACGATGAAGACACGTTGAACAATTCTTTCATCGGAGACATTATACCGGGCGCAAAACAAAACTCGGTTCTAATTACCGAGGTAATGTATGATCCTCTTACTCACGAACCGGAATGGGTTGAGTTTCTAAACGTTTCAAATGAGGCAATTAATCTAAAGAACTGGGCTGTCGGCGATGTTCTCCCTTCACCCACAAAAGCTCTATTAACAATCAATGATGAATTTCTGCAGCCGGGTGAATACGCAATTGCTACTCCGGATACACAAGCTTATGCATACAATCCGCCTAAGAAATTTTATCAAGCCAAGTTTGGTTCGCTTGGCAATACTTCCGATGGTATAATAATTTACGATTTTCGCGGTGCTGTAATTGATAGCTTCTTCTACAAATCAAGTTGGGGCGGCGGCAACGGTTCATCGCTCGAAAGAATATCTTTTACAAAAGCTACAAACGACAGCACAAACTGGATCGTATCCATTTCAAATGTAGGTGCTTCGCCGGGTGTGAAAAATACTTCTGCTAATCCTAAAGCTTATAAAACCGGCTCTCTTGTTCTTAATGAATTACTTTATGAACCGGAAAGCGGAAACGCTGAGTTTGTAGAGTTCTACAATACCTCAAACGATTCTATTCAAGTTGGCGGCTTGGATCTTCGCGTTGGCACAAAAGATAAAGTGAAGTTATCGGCATCAACTTTTATAATACCTCCTAAAGAATTTCTGGTACTTGCTTCAGATTCATCTATCTACAATAAATACCCTACGTTAAAACGAAATATTACTCGTGTTTCGTCTTCTCTCAGTTTGTCTAACGAAGGAACTCCATTGTTAATGAAAGATTTATACGGAACAACGTTAGATTCGGTTGTTTATTCTCCGGCATGGCATAACAGAAATTTTCTTGAGACGAAAAACAAATCATTAGAAAGATTGAATCCTTCGTTGAGTTCAAACGACAGAGCTAATTGGAGTACGAGTGTAACCAGCGAAGGCGCTACACCGGGCAAGCAGAATTCTGTTTATACGGAAAACCTTGCAACTGATGCGAGGGTAAGTATAAGTCCGAATCCGTTCTCTCCGGACAATGATGGCTTTGAAGATTTTTCAATTATCAGTTTTAATTTACCGTACAAACTTTCACAAGTGCAGATAAAGGTTTTTGATAGCCAAGGACGATTGGTAAGAACACTGCTACAAAATCATCCGTCAGCTGCAAACAATACTGTTATTTTCGATGGGCTTGATGATGACGGAAGAGCTCTTCGTATGGGAATCTATATTCTATTAATAGAAATTGCTGCTGAAGGAAGTAATAACGTTGAGACAATTAAAAAGCCAATAGTAGTTGCAAGAAAACTATAGGAGCTGAAATGAAGTACAAAGAAAAGGTTGACGATTTTCTTTCTCAGAAAAGAATTGCGTTTGCCGGAGTTTCAAGAACTCCAAAAGCTAAAGTTGGAAATGCCATCTATAAGAAATTCAAAGAAGCCGGCTATACTGTTTATCCAATCAATCCGAATGCGGAGATGATTGAGGGAGATAAGTGCTACAAAGATTTGGCTTCGGTACCGGAAAAAATTGACGCGATTTTAATAACTACAAATCCTACTGCGGCTTATGAAGTTGTAAAGCAGTGCATAGCAAATGGCGTTAAAAGAGTTTGGTTTCATCAAGGAATGGGAAACGGAAGCTATAACAAAGAAGCGGCGCGGTTAGGTGAGGAGAACGGGTTAACAGTTATTCACAGCGGTTGCCCTATGATGTTCATCAAAGATGCCGATCCGTTTCATCGCTTTATGGGTTTCTTAAAGAAAATATTTGGTAAGCTTGAAAAGTAATCTTTTGTTTTGCTATATGATGTGCGGTTTTTATCTTTCGACGCAATTTTAATAAATGAAAATGAAAACCGTACAACACTTTAAGGAAATTAATGAGGCTTGGAAGCCGGCTCTGCTTGATAAAGCATTCCGTACCAAGATGATTATATCTGTTCTGCTTCTTGCCATAGCTCTTTTTTTTCTAGCTAGTTTTTTGCCATATAATGAAACGCGTCCCGGTTTTACTTTGGACGATCCTTTGCTAAAAACATTTACTCCAATTGATCTGACTTGGATTACTTTTATACTAATCTACGGTGCACTACTTGTAGGCTTGGCATCTCTGGCAAAGTATCCTAGAAGAATTCTAATTGCTTTTCAATCTTATACATTAGTTGCATCGCTAAGATTAATAACAATTTATTTTCTTCCCTTTAATGCCCCGCCGGATATCATTCCAATGAAAGATCCTTTTGTTGAATTCTTTGGCGGAGGACAAACGCTTCTTCGGGATCTTTTCTTTTCCGGTCATACGGCAACTATGTTCCTCTTAGCTCTTGTCGCCAAGAATAAAATTCTGAAAGGAATTTTGGTTGTCTCTACAATTCTTGTTGCCGTCGCTGTATTAGCCCAACACGTTCACTATACAGTTGATGTTATAATTGCTCCCTTTATTGCTTATGCCGGCTACCGTATTTCTCGACTGATAAATAAAAACAAAAAAAAATCTATTTAGGGGAATTATTTTCACCTTGGAATCGTTTAGTCTTCATGACAAATAAACTAAAATCAGAATGATTTCCGAAGCAGTTTACCTACATTATCTAAATGCCTTATTGGACGGCGACAAGAAACAGTGCTATCAAATAGTTTCCCGACTTATAGATGAGAAAGTCAGTCCCCGAGAGATTTTTATGAAACTCTTTCAGCGTTCAATGTATAGAGTGGGACAGATGTGGGAAAATGAGCGTTGTTCAATTTCGGATGAGCATATAGCAACTAAGATAACCGAAGGGCTTATTGATTTTGTTACAGCTAGTTATTCGGCAAAAGAAACCCCCGGTAAAAGTGTAGTAATCACATGTATTGATAAAGAGTTTCATGAGATTGGAGCTAGGATGGTCGCTGGTTATTTTGAGACCCACGGCTACAAAGTATATTTTATCGGTTCCAACACTCCTCAAAAAGAAGTACTTAAAACAATACGGGAAAAGCAGCCCGATATTGTGGGAATATCTAATAATTTCTATCTCAACTTTACACGCTTGGTAAATTTACTTAACTCAATTAATCAAGATTTTCCTAATCTGACAGTCCTTGTTGGCGGACAAGCACTAGCAGAAGGTATAGCCGATTCTCTGAAAAATTATCCAAATGTAAAATACCTTCCTTCTTTAGATGTCTTGGATGAATATATCTCCGCAACAAAACAACAGTAGCACCTCCTCTTTTACACTCACTTTACGATCATATTTAATTATTTTTCGATTAACAAAATTTTATGGAGTGATGAATGCGCAAACTTGCGTTCATAATTGTTTTATTTGTTTCTGTTTCCTTAAATGCTCAAACTAAAATCACAGATGTAATTAAACCGGTAAACTTAATCGCTGGCAAAACAGATTCTATGCTAATAAGCGATATGTTCTTTGCAAAGAACTATAATGCTGCTTTTAAGCAAAGCAAGGATGTAAACGTAAGTTATGATAAGAAATCTGGTGTGGTTCGCTTTACGCCAAACATGGATTTTTCCGGAATCACTTTGGTGGATTTCACACTAGGTAAACAAATTTATTCAATTCCGGTTCGATCCAGAATTCAGCAAAAGTATAAATTTTCCTACAAACCAGCGAAGCAATTCAAAAAGCTGACTCTGTTTGGAAGTTTTAACGGTTGGGACCGTGGCAATTTACCAATGAAGGATGAAAATGGTGATGGAATATTTGAAGCCGAAGTTGCTCTTGAGCCGGGCAGATATGAATATAAATTTTTTGGCGATGGAGAAGAACTTGTTGACCCGAATAATCCGGAAAAGAAATCTAACGGTGCCGGAGACTTCAATTCTTTGTTCAGTGTTGCCGAGCCAAATCTAGGTAAGCTTTTTCTTCACGTAGAAGGAAAGGAGGTTTCGAATTATCAAACCACCTTTAAGTTTTATTATGATAATGAAAAAGATGGAAACAATATTTCTAAATCAAACATTGTTGCCTTAATTAATAACCAAAAAGTTGACGATAAAAAAATCAGTATTAACAATGGTATTGTAGGTGTTGCTCTTTCAAAGAATGAATTGAGTGGCAATAATTTATTACGCGTTGCCGTAAATAAGAATGGCAGAACAACTAATATTCAATCAGTGTTTCTAGGAGAAAATAAATCAGATTGGCACAATAGTATAATTTATTCTCTGCTTATAGACCGGTTTAACGATGGGGATAAATCGCTCAACAATCCTATCGTTCAAGATTCTCTGTTCGAAAAAGCCAATTACATGGGAGGAGATTTTCAAGGAATAGTTAATAAATTGAACGAAGGCTACTTCGATTCGCTTGGAATCAACACAATCTGGATTTCACCGGTTTACAATAATCCAAACAAAGCTTATAGCGAATCTCCCGCACCTCATAGATGGTTTAGCGGCTATCATGGTTACTGGCCGGTTAGCTCTTTCGAAGTAGAAGAGAAATTCGGAACGCTTCAGAAGCTTAAAGAACTTGTTAAGACCGCACACAAACATGGGATTAAAATTTTATTAGATATAGTTGCAAACCATGTGCATGAAACTCATCCGCTATTCAAGCAGCATCCGGGATGGTTTGGTGAACTCAACTTGCCGGATGGAAGAAAAAATTTAAGGTTGTGGGATGAATACCGGTTAACAACTTGGTTCGAGCCGTATCTTCCTAAATTTAATTATGTCGGCTCCAAAGAAGTTATAAACTACCAAGCCGATAATGCTATCTGGTGGCTAAAGCAAACCGGTGCGGATGGATTTAGGCAAGATGCTGTTAAGCATATTTCCAATGATTTTTGGCGCACACTCACGCGTAAGATCAAAACTGAAATCGAGATCCCACAAAAGAAAATAGTTTACCAAATTGGCGAAACATTCGGCAGCTACGAATTAATCAGTTCTTATGTGAATAATGGACAGTTATCCGCACAGTTTAATTTTAATCTCTATGATGCGGCTCTTCCCACTTTTCTAGATAAAAAAATGTCATTCAAAACTCTCGACGCAGAGATGAAAAAATCGTTTCTCGTATACGGAGAAAATAATTTGATGGGAAATATCATGGATAGCCATGATAAAAATCGTTTTATGGCTTTTGCTGATGGTGATTTAGAAGTAACACAGTGGAGCGCAATTGAAGAGGGATGGAACACTCCGCCTAAAGTTGATAACCCTAAAAGCTATAACAAAGCCAAATTATATTATGCTTACATGAATGCAATTCCCGGACTGCCGGTAATTTATTATGGAAGCGAATTTGGAATGACCGGTGCTTCCGATCCGGATAACCGGAGAATGATGAAATTTGATGTTGAGCTCAGTAAAGATGAAAAACAAATGCTTAGAGATGTTCGACAAATAATTAGTCTTCGCAAAAATCATTCAGCGCTAAGTGGTGGAGATTTCTTAACTCTGCAAGCCGATCCAAATATTTACGCGTTCATCCGCTCGAACTTTAACGAAAGAATTCTTGTTGTGCTCAACAAATCTGATGAGCCAGCTAAAGTTAATTTTACACTTCCGTCTAGCTATAAGGTTGGTGAAGCTGTGGATTTGCTAACGAATCAGAAAATAGGTGTTACCGGAAATGTTTTACCGATTGAAATGAATTCAGTAGGTTATAAATTTGTAAAACTACAGTAATAGCAAAAAAGAGGTTGTCTCAAAAGCCATTTTCAGAGTCACACTGAGCGGAGTCGAAGTGTGAATTAATCGAAAATTCTCATTTCTCGAATACATCCCGCAAAAAACGCGGGGCAAGCTCGAAATGACTTTTTCACCTTTTGCGACAGCCTCTTTTTCATTTGTAAAAACACTTCTTCTATTTAATCAAATAAAGCTCTTTCTGTCTTTCAGAAAGAAACTCGCAGCCGTCTTTAGTTATTAATACTTCTTCTTCAACTGTTGCTATTCCATATTCCTTTACTGTCAAACGCGGCTCAAGTGTAAATATGTTTCCTTCTTCTACTTGCAGATAGGGAGAATTGTTATAACGTTCCCATTTTGGTCCAAGCAGACAGCCACCATCGTGTGCAAATCTTCCAACTTGATGACCGAGGCCATGCGGATACTCATCATATCCTTTTACTTGAATATAGTGACGAGCGGCCTGATCAATTTCCCAGCCTTGTTTGCCCGGTTTTAATTCGGCAGCTGCTTTGGAAATTGATTCTACAATTACATCGAATCCGCGCTGAACTTCCATCGGAGCTTTATCTTCGTGCGGATGGCAAATGTACCAAGTACGCTGCAGATCGGCACAATAGCCATTAATCTTAATACCGAAATCCATATTTACAACGTGTCCATATTGAACAACTCTATCGGTTGGACCGGAATGCGCACCGGCTGTATCTGGACCGGAAAAAACAGCCGGACAATGTTCAACATCCCAAGCGGTTTCGAATCCGCGCTGTTTTACTAGATCAAGCACAAAATCGGCTACTTGTTTTTCCGTTACGCCAGCTTTAAGAAACTTAGTTACTTCTCCAAAGATTTTGAGAGTTTCATTGATAGCTTCTTTCATATTGGCTAATTCGCTAGCAGATTTTCTTCCTTTAAGCGCAGCAACTATCTCTTCAGATGAAACTAAAGCATGTGAATAAGGAGTATCTTTAAGATGATCCAAAAGTTCGAGGTATAATCCATGCGGTAAGCCATCTGCTAGCGTGGAGTTACGAGAGTAATTAATAGCGATTTTCTTTGGCTTATACATATCCAAAACTTTAAGAAGATCATCCTTTACAAACTTTAGGTAAGGGTGAATGTTTTTGTATGTTCCAACTGTTTTCATGTTTTCATATTCAAGAGAGCCTATTACAGCGTGCGTGTTGCCGCTTTTCGTAATTATGAATGCGGATTGCCATGTAGCGCCGGTTCCAACAATCATATCCAGCATCGGGTCTTTCATGTTTCCGGTTTCGCGAACGTAAGTCATCCACATATCAATATTTTTTTCTTCAAGAATTTTTACGGCTTGTTCAATCTTTTCTAGAATCATTTGGTTGGGCATACAGCCTCCGATTAATATTTATTCAATGAATAAATGATTTATAATTTTGTTCTTAACGACCCACGAATTGCTTTAATATGTTAGGGTCATTGGTCGATTCGACAACTTCCCCGCACTTAGAACAAATAAAATTTACACGTACCGGAATCGCGCTAATTCCAATCCAATAGAGAATTTGCCCGAAACCCGAGTACTCACACGTATGCTGAATTTGTGAACTTGATTTATCGTTTCCGCACGAACATGCTTGTTTTGAGAAGTTGTTATGGTTTTGCATTCGCACTAAAATTTGTTGTTCAAAAATTACAAAGAATTTTTCATTTCTTAATTGAAAGAAATAAGATAGATTCACAACCGTAAATTTAAACTGAAGGCCGCATATGAAAAAAGTAATACTGCTTTCTCTTGCTTTGTTTTTACAGCTTAATGCTCAAACCCAAGAATACTTTTTAAGCGATCCGGCACTTTCTCCGGATGCTAATACAATAGTGTTTTCTTACGAGGGAGATTTATGGACTGTAGGTTCTAATGGCGGAAAAGCTTTGCGCTTAACAGCTATGGATGGGAATGAAACCCGCCCGGTTTATTCTCCGGATGGAAAATGGATTGCATTCACTAGCAATCAAGATGGGAATAACAATGTTTATGTAATTCCGGTACAAGGCGGAGTGATCAAGCAACTTACTTTTCACAGCTCAAATGATTTAGTTGAATCGTGGTCGTGGGATTCCAAATTTATTTACTTCGCTTCAGATAGATTTAATTCTGTAACAGCTTTCAAAGTTAGTTTAGGTGGAGAAACGCCGGTACGATTATTCGATAACTTTTTTAACTGGCCACACAACCTAATTGAAGATCCAATCAGCAAAGGCTTCTACTTTAACGATACTTGGGAAAGCTGGAGCCAAGCGAACAGAAAACGCTACAAAGGTGATTTCAATCCCGATGTAAAATATTACAACCCGTCAACAAAAGAATATAAACTTCTTACAGATTATCACGGCAAAGATTTTTGGCAGTCAATTGATAAAAATAGTAAGATATTCTTTGCCAGCGACGAAGGAACAGACGAATACAACCTCTTTACATTTGAAAATGGAAAGAAGAAACAGCTCACAAAATTTGATTCATCAATTAAGAAACCGAAGGTCAGTGCTAATGGCGAAAAAGTTGTCTTCGAAAAAGATTACCAGCTTTATGTTTACGATGTAAAAGTTGGAAAGTCTGACAAAGTTCCGGTTTCGTTAATAAGTAATTACAAACTAACTAACTCACAAGAGTACAATACCAAAGGCGCGGTTACTAATTTTGCCGCCTCGCCGGATGGAAAAAAATTTGTGTTTGTTTCCAGAGGCGAGTTGTTTGTTTCCGATGTTGAAGGAAAGTTTGTAAAACAGATCAATACAAATCCGGCTGAACGTATTATTGAAGTTCTTTGGCTGAATAATGATACAATCATTTTTAATCAAACAGTAAACGGCTGGTTAAATCTATTTACAATTAAAGCTGACGGTAAAGGTGAAAAGAAGCAATTGACAAAAGATGAACAGAACAATCAATCAATTGTAATTAGCAACGACAGAAGTAAAGTGGCTTACTTCAGCGGAAGAAATGAGCTACGGGTTCTCGATTCAAAATCGCTGGAATCAAAAACAATTGTGAAGGATGAATTCTGGGCTCTCAATCCGGGCGATCCAAGCTTTTCTCCAGACGATAGATTTTTAGCTTATACAGCTCAGAGAAATTTTGAATCAGATATTTTTGCTTACGATTTCAAAACTGAAAAATCTTACGAGATTACCAAGACCGGAGTTTCTGAAGGTTCGCCAACATGGTCGTCGGATGGTAAATACATTTATTTTTCAACAGATAGATTAACGCCAAGTTATCCGCGTGGAACACGAAATGATGATATTTACAGAATAGCGCTTCAACCAATTGATAGGGAATTTAAGTCTGACCGTTTTGATAAGTTGTTTTTGCCCGAAAAGAAAGATTCCTCCAAAGTAAAAGTGGAAATTGATTTTGCTGGATTGAAAGACCGCTGGGAAAGCACTGTTAAACTTAGCGGATCGCAAGGTCAGCCATTTATTTATCAAAAAGGGGATGAAACAAGATTGCTATTTACTTCTAATCATGAAGGAGAGGGAAATAATTTTTATCAGTTAATTTTAAAACCTTTTGATAAACCGGAAACAAAAAAGTTTGAAGGTGCTAAAGTTAGCGGATATCAAATCACCAAAGGGAAAGACAATTATTATTTACTCTCCGGCAGCAAAATTTATAAAATCGATTTAGCCGGAAGCAAACTAACCGCCGTTGAAACGGAAGCTAAGTTCACAAGAAATCTTTCCGCCGAATTCAATCAAATGTTTTATGAAACTTGGGCGAACCTCGAAGAGAATTTTTATGATGACAAATTCCACGGAGCCGATTGGCAGAAACTTGGAAAATATTACTCAACATTTTTGCCTTATGTAAAATCTCGCGCCAACTTGCGCTTGCTGTTGAATGATATGCTCGGTGAGTTAAACTCCTCTCATCTTGGCTTTAACTCCAACGGCGATGAAGAGAAAGTATTCTACAAAACCGAGTCTATGGAAACCGGAATCGTATTTGATGATGAGAATCCGTACAAAGTTAAATCAATTCTCAAGAGCTCTGCAGCATGGAAAAAAGGAAATGCAATTCTTCCGGGCGATGAGCTTGTTTCTATTAACGGAACTATGGTTAACAAGGAAGCTAACCGGAATAAATATTTCTTAACAACTTCTCAACCGGAAGAAATTACCCTTGGATTAAAACGGGGAAGTGAGAATGTGAACGTGAAGATTCATCCGCAAAGCTATGGCGAATTAAAAACCAATTTGTATGATGAGTGGGTTGAGCTAAACCAAAAGTATGTTGATGAAAAATCGAACAACAAAATTGCTTACGTACACATGAAAAACATGGGGGACGGAGAACTTGAGAATTTCTTGATTGAAATGACGAATGAATTTCACTATAAAGAAGGATTGATTTACGATCTTCGTTTCAACACCGGCGGTAACGTACACGATGCAGTTCTTCAATTCCTAAGTCAGCGCCCCTATTTGCAATGGAAATACAGAGGCGGAGCTTTAACAATTCAGCCTAACTTTGCGCCGGCAGCCAAACCAATAGTTATTCTTATCAACGAACAAACACTAAGCGATGCAGAGATGACATCGCAAGGATTTAAGCAGCTTGGTCTTGGAAAAATTATTGGTACGGAAAGCTACCGATGGATTATCTTTACTTCCGGAAAAGGTCTGGTTGATGGTTCTTTCTACAGACTACCATCTTGGGGCTGTTATACACTTGATGGAAAGGATTTGGAGATTGAAGGTGTTAAGCCGGATATCTACGTTAAGACAACATTCAAAGACAGACTAGAGAAAAAAGATCCTCAATTGGATAAAGCTATAGAAGAAGCTATCAAAGGAATAAAATGAATTCATTAAAAAGTTTTCTTGATGAACAAAAAGAATATCTTCTTGAATCATACGCTAAACTGTTATTGATGGGAGATGGTGAAGCTTCATCGAAGCAAGATGGAAAATGGTCTAAGAAAGAAATCTTAGGCCATTTGATTGATTCGGCATCAAACAATCACCAAAGATTTGTACGCGCGCAGTTTCAAGATAGTCTTGTATTTCTTGGCTACGACCAAGACAAATGGGTGCGGGTTCAGAATTATCAATATGTAAACTGGTTCGCACTGGTAGAATTGTGGAAAGGGTTTAATTTCCTAATCGCTCATCTTGCCGGAGAAATTCAGGATGAAGTGATTCTGGCAGAAAGAAAAAAACATAATTTGTATGATATTGCTTCGGTGGGAATTCCGGAAAACAAACCGGCAACCTTGGATTATTTTATCCGCGATTACTATTTTCATCTCAGGCACCATATGGATCAGATATTTGTTTAGCCTACTACTTTGATGTAAAATTGCGGCGTTGTTTTCAAACGAAAGGAATTTGATTGAAAGAACAAGAAATAAAAGTTGCAGTAATTGATTTGTATAACGGAGAGGAGAATCAAGGGATTCGCTGTCTCCGAGATATATTAAATGAAACTGACTGCAATCATCCGGATGTTTCTCTTTCATACAATTTTTACGAGACAAGAAATAAACTCGAGCTCCCGAATCTGGAATATGATATTTATATTTCTTCCGGAGGACCGGGAAGTCCTTGGGATGGTGTGGGCAGCGCATGGGAATCAAAATATTTTCGTCTACTCGATTTTATCTGGACACACAACCATAACAATGAAAGAAAGAAATACGTTTTCTTCATCTGTCACTCGTTCCAGATAATGGCAGGGTATTTTAAGCTCGGCGAAGTAATTAAGCGCCACTCAAAATCATTTGGTGTAATGCCGGTTCACCTAACAGAATTTGGTAAAGAAGATAGTTTGCTTCATGGATTACAAGATATGTTCTACGCGGCTGACTTCCGCGAATGGCAAGTAGTTCAGCCAAACAGAATAGCTTTTGAAGAACTCGGCGCAAAAATTCTTTGTCTCGAAAAAATTAGAGAGCACGTTCCTTACGAACGAGCAATCATGGCAATCAGAATTAATGATGAATTTGCCGGAACGCAATTTCATCCCGAAGCTGATGCAGCTAGCATGTATCATCATTTTCGTCAACCGGAAAGAAAAGAGCATGTTGTAAGCAAGTATGGCGAAGAAAAATATTTTGAAATGCTTAGCATGCTCGAGTCTGAAGAAGGAATTAGGCAAACGAGAAAAGTAGTTATACCCAATTTTTTAAAAGATGCGATTACTAAACTGCGTATATGCGTATAAGATTTTTAATCGTGCTGTTTTGTTGCTTTACGAAGTCTATCCATAATTGCCCGCCCCAAACCCCTTTCTTCAATCGGCTCAACAAGAATTAAATCGAGGTTTTCTTTTTCGAGATCATGCAGAAAAGAAAATAAATTTGCGGCCGCTTCGCGGAGATTGCCGTTTGGTGAAAGCACACGCGCATCCGTAAAAGGGAACTCATATTTATTTTCTTTGAAGAACAACACACCAATCTTTTTATTTGTGTCCAGAAGTTTCTCACTGAAAAACTTTAGCGGAGTGTTGGGCGAATAATGAAATGGAAGCTGACCCGGAGAGTTTGGCTTGTTTTCATCCACGATTCCAATTTTAATCTCACCGATCTCTTTTTCAATATCTTCTTTAGATAAGCCGCCGTGGCGGAGTAAATAAAACTCATCATTGTAAAACTGTACAATTGTTGATTCCAAACCAACAGAGCATTTGCCTCCGTCAAGAATCATATCAACTTTATCACCAAGATATTTTGCAACGTGGACTGCTTCGGTTGGACTAAGATGCCCGAACTTGTTTGCGCTCGGTGCGGCAATTGGTCTTTCGCTCATTTCAATTAACTGGAGAGCTACCGGATGATTAGGCATTCTAACCGCAACTGTCGGATTGCCTGAAGTAACAATATCGGGTACAAGTTCTGTCTTTGGAAGAACAAGTGTTAAAGGTCCCGGCCAAAACCTATTTATTAACTGTTCAATTCTTCCATTTTCAATAGAAGTGAGTTTCTTTAACCAGATTCTATCTGCTATGTGAAGAATCAAAGGATTAAAAGTAGGGCGCTTCTTAGCCTCGAAAATTTTTGCAACGGCAATCGGGTTTAATCCATCTGCCCCTAAACCGTAAACGGTTTCGGTCGGGAATGCAACAAGTCCGCCCGACTTAATAATCTCCGATGCACTAAGCACACTTTCGTTATTTGCTTTATAAGTATTCATAACCTTTACAAAAATATAATTTTTGATAAAGACTTGTTTGAAATATCTTTGCATTGGAAACGAAACAATTCTAAAATTGTCTTTATAAAAAAGTCCGTCAGCCCGAGCGAAGTCGAGGACAAAAGATAAACCAAGATATTCTAAAGAGAGTGATATGAACGAATTAAAAGACTTTTGCAGACTACTTGCCGATGAGAGCGGTAAAATAATTAACCAATATTGGCGCAAAGAATTTTCTATCGATAACAAAGCCGATTCAACTCCCGTTACAATTGCCGATAAAAAAGCAGAAGAGATGATGCGGGAAATGATTATGAAGCGCTTTCCCGAACATGGAATACTGGGTGAAGAATTCGGTGAGTATAATTCCAATGCGGAATACAAATGGATTCTCGATCCTATCGACGGAACGAAGAGTTTTATTCATGGTACTGTTACGTTCGGAACATTGATTGCCTTAACGAAAAACGGGAAACCAATTCTAGGTGTAATTAATCAGCCGGTGCTTAAAGAGTATTTAATTGGAGATAACGAAACAGCCGAGCTTAACGGCACTAAAGTTCATGTGCGTGAATGTAGTGATATTGCTTCGGCCACACTCTTAACCACAGATCATATTCACATTGAAAAGTACCAGAATATTAAAAAGTTTGAAGAATTGATGCATCAAGTAAAAGTTTACCGGCAGTGGGGCGACTGTTACGGCTACTATCTTGTTGCAACCGGATACGCGGATATTATGATAGACCCGATTATGAGCGTGTGGGATTCTATGGCGGTTATTCCGGTAATTAGAGGAGCCGGAGGAGCTATTACGGATTACCAAGGAGGCAATGCCGAAACCGGAAACAGCATAATCGCTACCGGTGGAACAATTCATAACGAAGTGATTACTATTCTAAAATAATGAGATCATGATAGGAATATGAACGGCAAACTTCTGGCTGATTTCAAGGGTGTTTTCTTCGATTTGTATGGAACTCTACTCGTCTTTAACGATGCGCAACAATCAAATGCCGATTGGGTGAATTCATATTATAAATTCATTCTGAAGCATAAGGATATTTCTCTAAGTGAGGTAAGTAATATTTGCGCTGATATTTTAGAAAGCGATATTGAGAAAGATAAAACACTTGGATTAACAACTTATGAAACCAAAATTAATCTATGGCTGAAAAAACTTGGAATAACAATTTCCGGAGATGAACTAACAGCCTTCGCGGATGAAACCGTAAACCTCTGGCAGAACAACATTACGTTGGCGGCTGATGCCGGTTTCGTTCTGAAAGAAATTCAAAAAAACAAAACGCTTGCTTTAATAACCAACTTTGACCACCTTCCACATATTCATAGAGTTGTTGAGAAACATCAACTAGATAAATATCTTAATCCAATACTTGTTTCCGATGCGGTGGAGATTAAAAAGCCTAATCCGGAAATATTTAGTATTGCGCTGGCCCAAACCGGATTGAAGAACGGCGAAGTAGTTTTTGTGGGGGACAGCAAAGATGATATTTACGGCGCAATTGCGGCGGGAATAAAACCAATTTTAATTAAGCATAACGGCGGCAATCAAACAGACACTCCAAAAGAATTTGAAAACATTACTACAATTTATTCTCTTTCCCAGCTACTGGAGTAGTTTTTAATTTCACATTCCTTTTTAAAGATTCTTTTGCTTTCCCATTTCCCAAACTCTGTTAAAATAAATTTTGATAAGTAAGTAACGTTTTCTTATTCAAGCGCGTCTAAAAACCGTAAAACAAATTCCATCATTTAAATTCTTCGGAAAGTTTGGAGCAGTCTGTATGAAGTTAAAATCTACAACGTTATGGGGACTTTTATTTTTTGCATTCTTCGCAATTATCAAAGCCCAGCAAACATCACCGGAACAGAAACCGGCAATTAATGCCGAAAGGATAGATTCTCCTATTGAATTGACTGGAAAGCTTGATAATCCGCAGTGGAATAAAGCCAAGTCATTCGAACTTAACTATGAAATCCGTCCCGGCGATAATACCCAATCCAAACAGAAAACCACCGTAAGAATTCTTTACGATAATGAGTTTCTCTATTTCGGATTCGATTGCTTGGACGACGATCCGAAAAGCATACGCGCTAACGTTAGCGACCGTGATAAAATTTATAATGATGATTTTGTAATTGTTGTGTTCGATACTTACGGCGATTACCAAAAATCTTACGAGTTTGCGGTTAATCCATACGGCAACCAAGGTGACCTTTTAGCTACAATGGATAATGAAGATGCCTCGATGGATTATATCTGGTACTCGGCGGCTTCCTTAAACGACCATGGCTGGACTGCTGAATTGAAAATCCCATTCAAGAGTTTAGCCTTTTCGGAAAAAGAAGAACACACATGGCCTATGCATGTTATTAGAACCATTCCTAGAGAGAGCCGTTATCAAGTCTCTTGGATGAAGGTTGATAGAAACATTCCAACCTTTATGCCGCAAGCTGGGTTGCTAACCGGATTAAAAAACATTAAGAGCGGTGGAAATTTAGAATTGCTTCCTTATGTTATTGGTCAAAGCAATGGTCAGTTAACAGATTTTGACAATCCATCTTCTAAATTTAAATTCGATCCGTTAAAAGGAAGAATCGGTGCCGGATTAAAATATTCTCCTAGCCAAGCATTATCACTTGAAGCGGTTATCAATCCCGATTTCAGCCAGATTGAATCCGATGCTGAACAAATTGAAATCAACACAACATTTGCTCTTAATTATGATGAGAAGCGTCCCTTCTTCTTAACCGGAAATGATCTGCTTCAAACGCCAATGTATTATTCACGTTCTATTAATAATCCTTTAGGTGCCGGTAGAGTTTTAGGAAAGAGCGGCAATCTTTCTTATCTGGTTCTTTCCGCTTACGATAGAAATACTATTGTTGAAGTTCCGGGTGAAGAAAGAAGCAATCTTGTTTCTACCGATTTGAAATCTTTGGCAACAATTGGAAGATTACGTTACGATTTTGGCGATGAAAATTATTTAGGCTTGCTTGGGCTTGGAAGAAACATTGATGACGCAAGCAATTATGTTATAGGTCTCGACTGGAATTATAAGTTTTGGTCCAACTGGTACTTTAGCGGAGAAGGTTTTTTAAGCAAGACAAAAGAATTAAATAACACAGCGCTGTTTGGCAATACAAGAAAGTTTGGAAATACAAATCATACAGCTGCCTTTGATGGTGAAAGTTATTCGGGCGATGGTCTACATCTTTCTCTTTCTTACAATAGCCGCGCGTATAGTTTTGCAACTGTGTTTAATAATTTCTCCCCTACGTATCAAACTTATAACGGATTGTTCGGGCAAGTAAATTACCGTCAGCTGTATATGGAACATGAATATCAATTCTATCCTACGGATTCTTTTATTGATAGCTGGGGAATTTCTCTGCAAGGAGAAATGCAGTTTAATTTCAGTGGTATTAAGCGAGAGCAGTATGTAATGCCGCAGCTTTACTTTACACTAAAGGGACAGACAAATATTTCTATTAACTATTTGTTGGTAAATGATGAACGCTTCGGCAACGTCTGGTTCGAAAAAATTAATAGAATTATTTTCAATATAAACACGCGTCCAATTAAAGAACTTTCCTTTTACGCAAACGGACAAATCGGAAATTTCATTTACAGATCATCTAAGCCGGAGATGGGTGAAGGACATAATTTCTACGCCGGTATGACTGTCCGCCCAAGTTCTAAAATCAATATCTCGTTCGATTACTCACGCGCTAATCTTTCCGGCAAAGCAAAGGAAAATTTATTTTATGACGGCAACATTTACCGCATAGTAGGCATCTATCAATTCAATTCGGAAATGTACGTGCGTGTTATTACTCAGTACAATTCATTCGATAAATCGTTTAATCTGTATCCTCTTTTCAGCTATAAGCTGAATGCGTTTACAACATTCTACGCCGGCGCTACATCAAGTTATGCCGAATACAATGAAATCGGTTTGAAGAACACAGCTCAGCAATACTTTGTTAAGATTCAGTATTTGCTGGGCGTGTAATGGTTTTAAAAATCCCTCTCTTTTTTTGAGGAGAGGGATTTAGGGCAATGCTATCATGTTAAGTTGTGGGCTAAAGCCCATTCATTTTTTTCTTGAATTAACCCCGCGCTTAAGCGCGGGGTTATAAGTATAGTACCTCCTATTGGACTTTAGTCCAAAGCCTAATGTATTTAACCAGACAGCATTGGGGATTTAGGGTGAGGTAGAAAAACCACATTGCAAAACCTACCTCATCCGTCCCGCTTAGCGGGACACCTTCTCCTTAGTAAGGAGAAGGAACACAAACTTGCTTCTCAAATCTTAACCCGATAGTTTTCGCTGTAAGTTTATACGGGTGAATAAATGAACGACCTAGTTCTCAAAGACAAAGAAATCTATCCAACCGAAGAAGTTATTTTCTCCCACATCGGCAAAACGCAAACATATTGGGAAGCCTTATTCGATCACATTCATGCAAACCATCCCGATTTTAAAGAAGAGTGGCGCTACTATAACGACGGCAAAAGCTGGCTGATGAAGATTACTCACAAAGCCAATACAATCTTCTGGCTTTCTGTAATTCCTAAAGCGTTCAGGATTACTTTTTACTTTGGCGATAAAGCCGAGCCGGCAATTTTGAATAGCGCGATACCCGATGAACTGAAAAAAGACTTTATGGAAGGAAAGCGGTACGGCAAAATCCGAGGACTGACACTTGTGATGAAGAATAAGAATAATATCGAATCCGCAAAGGAGCTTATTACTGTTAAGCTGAACACTAAGTAGTCTCTAGCCTTAAACTAAAAAGAGCCTTTGCAAAAGTAGATTGCAGATTTTCCAATTCTTGATTATCTAACCTTCAATGGCTAAGTTGCAAACAACAACGTGGTTCCATACAAATCAATTACGGGGGAACCGGAAGTGAACGAAGAAGTAAGAACTAAGAATTTTCTAAATAGATTTCTATCGAATAAATTGAATCGACGCTGGTGGATAACGATCTGGGTTTATTGTTCGCTCGCGTGTTAATTAATAGCTAATCATAAATCTTGGAATATTTATGAGTGATTTTACATACGAACTTCCAGACGAGAGGGTATTCTTGCACACTTTGAGAAGTTATTTTGATTCTGTTAAGAATGTCGAACTTGCTTCATTATTACTTGGATCAAGATGTCATTTTGCAACAACTTCATCATTTTCTCATAGAAGATGGAATTCCTATGATTATACATTCATTCTATACGTAAAGGTTGATTCATTACATAAATTTAATGACGATCTGAAGAGTGAATTATTCAAAGCAGTTGATGTTGTTTTTCCAAAAGAAGCTGGATATGATCTTTGTGAGGTTATCATTTCTCCGCTTTTAGAAGCACCTCCAGATGATGACGAATTATTGCAAAATAGTGGAACGCTCCAATCTAGCGCACCAATTGAATATGATGGCTTACGATTTAGGTCAAAAACAGAAATAAAAGTTTATGATGAACTTAAAAAAAGAGATGTCTTATTCTTCGCAAATTCAACAGCAATTCTTGGAAACAAGGGAATTAAAAGGGAGCCAGATTTTCTCATATGTCAAAATGGAAACTGGGGAATACTTGAAGTTATGGGAGATCAATATCATACTGGGGCAAATGCCATGAAGGATCATGATCGCGCAAGATTATTTAAAGATTATGGATTATTTTTTATAGAGTTTTATGATGCTGTAAAATGTTACAATTACCCAGACAAAGTCGTCGCTGATTTTTTATTGCGTTTAAGTAAAGTTAAAAGTGGTTAACATGCGTTTCAACAACGACCGCTTATTCGAGTCGTCTTTTCCGTTGCGTCAGGACTTCCATCCTTGAGGCTATAAGTACACTATTCCGAACATACTCGAATAGCGATTAAAACTATATGGATTATTTATGAAAGCAAAAAAAAGTGATACAAAGAAAGTGTTTTTGAAAAAGGGAACTTGCTCTCGCACACTCTTCTATATTCTAAATCGTGAATTCGGCAACTTAAAGGAAGAAGAAGAGCAAGCCTCAGATCCGCTTGCCGGCGGGATAGCTCAAGAAGGATATCAATGTGGAATGCTGTGGGGAGCGGCGTTAGCCGTTGGAGCCGAATCCTTCCGCAGATATGAAAACCACGGAGAAGCTATTGCCCACGCTATAAGTGCAACTCAATACATCTTGGAATCATTCATCAATAGAGCAAAAAGTGCTAACTGCGGTGTAATTACTAATTGCGATTTTAACGGCAAATTTGGTTTGGCTAAATTTTTAATCACGGGTAAACCTTTAATCTGTTTTAATCTCGCGGATAAATGGGCGCCAGAGGCAATCCAATCGGCAAACGCGGGTTTATCTCAACAACCTACAGATTCACCAGAATTACCGGTAAGCTGCGCTTCAGAAGTAGTTAAGAAGATGGGTGGAAGTAATGAAGAAATGGTAATGGTTGCGGGATTTGCCGGAGGATTTGGTCTTAGCGGTAATGCATGCGGAGCTTTAAGTGCCGCAATATGGATGAATACACTGGCTAGAGTAAGACAACAAAACTATAAACATTCATTATCCGATCCGGGTTTGAATAAAATTATGACAACATTCTTTGAGGAGACTAGTTATAAGATGGAATGTTGGAAAATATGCGGACAGCATTTCAAAACAATAAATGATCATACGGAATTTATAAAAAACGGCGGCTGCCAAAAACTGATTAATGTTTTGGCAAAATCATAATACTCTAAAAAGGTGGGACATTTCATTAGTGTTGTCCTGTTCGGCAACTCGGTAACAAATAGTTAATTAAGAACTTAAAAACAGAAAGATTAGGTGTAATTAGGATGAAAGAGAAAAACGAAATAGATCCTCAAGTGATTTTTAATTCCCGTTTAATAAATGCTTCTCCGCAAAAAATATTTTCAGCCTTTTCTGAACCAGAACATTTACAAAACTGGTGGGGCCCAAACGGATTTACAAATACATTCCAAGAATTTAATTTCTCCAAAGATGGAGTTTGGAATTTTGTTATGCATGGCCCAGACGGCAGAGATTATATTAATAAAAGTATCTTTCGGGAAATTATAAAAGCAAAGAAAATTGTTATAGAGCATTTAAATGCCCCCCATTTTATACTGACTGTAACATTGGAAGAGGTGGAAAATAAAACAAGAATCAGCTGGTCAATGCTTTTTGATTCGGTTGAAACGAGAAACAATGTTGCGGCTTATGTAGGGGATGCCAATGAACAAAATTTTGATCGATTGGAAAATGAAATCACTTTAATAAAATAAGTAACACCAAAGCCCATCCGTTTGTTAACATGCAAGGTGTGTTACGTGCACAAAGCTGTCAAATTATTCTAAACTTGAATCACGAAATTATCGACATAAACCTAAAGAGCTTTAATTGCAGAAAGGAAAAGAAGAAATGCAAAAAGCAAAAGAGATAAAAGCGAAACAACGTGAAGAACTGCTCAAAATATTGAAAGAACGGTTCGAGAAAAATATGAACCGCCATAAAGACCTTGTATGGTCTAAAGTAAAAACAAAGCTGGAGGCTGATGCTGAAAAACTCTGGTCACTTAGCGAAATGGAAAGAACGGGGGGCGAGCCGGATGTTGTAGGCTACGATAAAAAGAAGGGCGAATATATTTTCTTTGATTGCTCGGCAGAAAGTCCTAAAGAGCGCAGAAGCGTTTGTTACGACCGTAAAGCGCTTGACTCGAGGAAAGAATTCAAACCAAAAGATAATGCTATGGATATGGCAGCGGCGATGGGTATCGAGATTTTAACGGAAGAAGAATACAAAGAGCTTCAAAAACTTGGTAATTTCGATTTGAAAACATCAAGCTGGATAAAAACGCCAGATGAAATTAGAAAACTCGGTGGAGCCATTTTTGCCGACCGACGCTACGATCACGTTTTTATTTATCATAACGGTGCGGAATCTTATTATGCAGTCAGAGGGTTTCGCGGCTCGCTAAGAGTTTAAGTGTTAAGATATTTAGCGTCTGGACGAAAGCCCCGACACATTCTCGAATTATTTCGATTAACAGTCACCGGAGAATATCGGTATGAACCTAAGCAAAATAAATTCAAGTACCATTGCAATAATTGTAGCCGCTGCAATCATTTTGGCCGCCGGCTTTTACACTCAGAACGTAGGGTTCCAACTAGCCGGCCCCTTAGTTCTATTGGTTGGTTGCATTCTAGCATTCAACCAAGAACGTGGCCGCAATGGCGATAAAACAATGTAACTAACGCATTATCAACACGTCACATATAAGCACAAAAAGGAGTATAAATTGAGCAGAATTATAAAATTTGGTGAAGATGTAGAGGGATACAACATTCCGGTATTAAACGAGCGTGAAGTAAGAGCAGCCGCGGGAATGTTGTTTTTACTAATGTTCATCGCGTTAATGATGATTCTTTTCCAAGGAAATTTTTTATTGATAAAATATGGTATAGTCATTTTCCTAACGGATTTTCTAATACGCGTTTTTATTAATCCTAAGTATGCCCCAACATTAATATTGGCGCGGTTGATAGTAAGAAATCAAGTTCCGGAATATGTTGGAGCGCAGCAGAAAAAGTTTGCATGGATGATAGGTGTAGTATTAGCGGCTGCAATGTTTGTCTTTTTCATATTTGTAAATGCATATAGCATAATAACCGGACTGATATGTTTAGTCTGCTTAATATTTCTATTCTTCGAATCGGTCTTTGGTATTTGTCTGGGATGCAAGTTTTATTCAATGGTTTACAAAGAGAAAGCACAATATTGTCCGGGCGAAGTATGCGACGTAAAAGCAAAACAAGACATACAGAAAACATCGTGGGTTCAACTGCTGGTTGTACTTGGATTTATCGGCTACATTTTACTAACAGTGTTTTTGTTCAACGATAAGTTAAGCGAAAAACCGCACGACTTGTTTGGAATAGAGAGTTCAACACAACCAAACAATAAAAAAGTTAACTAAAAACCTTATAGGGACAAAATGAAACAATGGTATGAAGCGTTATTTGAAAATTATGGCAACAAGTATGAAAGTGAATGTTTTACAAAAGGCACATTAGGCGAATGTGATTTTATTGAGAAAGAAGCTAATTACAACAAGAGTTTGCAGATCCTTGATATCGGCTGCGGAACCGGTAGGCATTCGCTAGAATTAACAAGACGCGGTTATAGTTTAACCGGTGTCGATCTTTCGGAATCAATGTTAAACAGAGCTAAAGAGAGTGCGCAAAAAGAAAATTTGAAAATTAATTTTCAGATTGGTGACGCGAGAGAGTTGAAATTCTCAAACGAATTTGATTTGGCAATTATGTTATGCGAAGGTGCGTTTCCGTTAATGGAAACTGATGAAATGAATTTTCAGATTCTGGAATGTGCTTCACGCTCCTTAAAACAAAACGGCAAGCTAATTTTCACAACTCTTAACGGACTCTTTCCGCTATTTCATTCGGTTAAAGATTTTCTGGCAAGCAAGACCGAGGAGGGAAACGCTACATACGGAGGTAATTCGTTCGACTTAATGACATTCCGGGATATCAGCACAACTTCCTTCGAGGATGATTCCGGCAACACAAAAGAATTAAATAGCAATGAAAGATATTATGTGCCGTCGGAAATCACATGGCTCTTGAAGTCTCTTGGTTTTAAAACAATTGATATCTTTGGTGCAAAACTCGGAGCTTTCAGTCGAGAGGATAAGTTAACAACCGAAGATTTCGAAATGCTGGTTATTGCTAGCAAATAATTATATTTATCAACGGACAAATATATCAAGCATATATGACGATAAGATTTGTCCACTTTTTTGTAGAAGAATTCAATTATTCGGAGCTGGACAATTAAAGAAAGAGATTGTTGTATTAATAAAAAGTCCCGCATTCGCGGGACTTTTTATATGCTGCTGCAAAGCCGGCATTCAGAGGTTCACGGGAGAAATTTCTCGGATTACTTTCGACAAATTGCAATAGAATTTTCAGTAGCGAATAAATATTTGAAGGTTTGCTAATGTATTCATCGCAGCCGGCATCTAGTGCGTTTAATCTATCATGCTGAAAAGCATGTGCAGTATAACAAACTACGGGAATGGAAGAGGTGAAAGAATTCAGTTTTATTTCTTTCGTGAGTTCGAGTCCGTTTTTTTGTCCTTTAATGGAGATATCCATTAAAAAAATATCATATTTATTTTTTCCCGTTAATTCATAAAATGTTTCAGATGAATCACACGAATCAACTTCGAAATATCTTCCTAAAAATAGAGCGAGAAATTTTTGATTCTCGTAATCGTCTTCAACAATTAAAAGTTTGGGCTTTTCGTTGGGTTGTTGCCCCATGTTTTATCTCCGTTTAAAATAACCGTGAAAGTGGTTCCGATTTCTTGTTCGCTTGCTACGTGAATTTTTGCATTATTAAGACTGGCAAAGCTATTTGCAATTGCTAAACCAAGTCCGGTTCCGTCAAAGCGTCGGGTGTATCCCATTTCTTCCTGTGTAAATGGAACAAACAATCTATCAATGAACTCTTTGGACATCCCCTTACCTGTATCTATAATATCAACACATAAATTCGAATCGCTTCGGTATATTTTTATTTCAACACTTCCTTGCTTGGTGTATTTAATTGAGTTGTCAATTAAGTTTATGAAAACCTGTGCAATTGAGTAGTGATCGCAGTAAACAATTACAGCATCTTCAAGTGTATTGGTTAGAGTTAACTGCAATCCTTTTTCTTCGGCAAAGGAATTGTATTCCAAGTAGATTGTGTTGAGAAGTGAATAAATATCAACTCGTTCAAAACGTGCGTCGTAACGTCCGGTTTGAATTTGCGACATGTTTAATAATAAATCAAATGTGCGGTATAACCGCTTGCTGTTGTTCTTTACAGATTTTAAAATGTTGTTTAAGTCAGGTCGCTCAGAATTTTGTAACTCGTCGCCTAGCAAATCCGCATATCCAACTATAACGTTAAGTGGAGAGCGAATTTCGTGTGAGATTTGAGCTAAGAAAAATTCTTTGAGTTTCTTGGATTCTTCCGCTTTAACTAATGCTTCCTTAAGATCTTGTTCTGTTAATTTTAATTCTGTTATATCTCTGCCGTAAACTTGGCACATTTTGAATTTCTGACTTCCAACAATTAAAAATTGGTAGTAGCTTTTTTCAAACGGAACCGTATTCATTAAAGTCTTGCCGGCTTCAATAACTTCCAGCAAATTATACTCCTTAGTAAATGGAAGTATTGTTTGTACTTGCTCGCCAAGCAAAATTTTATGAGGAAATATTTTGTGAGCAGAGTTGTTTGCGAGTATGATTTTGCCTGTTTCGTCAAATCTAAAAATTGGATCCGGCGAAAGTGAAGCAAAGAGAGCCATTAATTCGGCTTGCTGAAGTTTAAGATTTTCTTCTTCGGCAAGATGCTTCTTTCTCATCGGAATGATGATAAAACGGTTGTATACAAGGATAACCATTATCATCACTGCCATTAGGAAAAGCCCGAACAACAAAGGATTTTCTACACTAATGTACGATTCCGGCCCCATCTTCTCTAACGACCGAAAAGAAGAGTCCAAAGAAGATTTGGGCAACACTTGTAATAACAAAAAATGCAGATGCATCGGCAAAGCCAATCAATAGGTTGAAGAATTTTAGAATTATCGTGATTATGTAAAACACAAGCATTAGATAAAAAATATTTAACTTTTTATGCTCTACATAAGAGGTAATTAACCATTTTAAGAATACAAACAACAGAACAACATCCATGCATATAAAAATAATATGATAATGTTTTGTCGTCATATACGGAATAAAAACTATAAAAAGTATGGGTAATGAAATAAAAACATATTTCAACTTTTTAAGAATGTCCTCTGTAGTAATGCTTATAATAAGTAGATATATGAATAATGCAATTAACCACAGCGGCATGCTTGTTCTTGTAATAATTCCAAATAGCAGAGTCGCCGGATCAATTACAGCGAGCACTAAAAAAAAATCGAACATATAAGTTTTATATTGCCTAATGGCAGGCAGTATCCAAGCAATTATACTGGCGAAATACAATAGCTTTATGAAGTCAGCAAAGTTCATTATTCAAAGCAAAGTGGTGGACAAGGCATAGACATTTCTAGTGTGATATCTGATGCTGTTAATGTTAGTGTTGAACTTCTCTCTTCAACTTGTATTGCAGAACTCCCTATTAGTGATATGAACTCTGCAACTTTATCTTTGCTGAAAGCATAAGATGTTGTTTCCAGACCACTAATTGCCTGAACTTCACCGGCGAGAACTTGCTTCTTTTCGTTGGCGATAGAGATGCGTCCATTTTTAACAACTATTAATACGTAATCTTTAGCTCGAAGTAAGGCTTGCTTTAGAATATTCGGCTTTAATTCAAATGATTTTTTTACTTCGCCGAACAGTGTTTTGGCTTCTTTCTTATCGAAGATTTTTCCTACAAAACCCATTCTTCCCTGGGCGTTCGCACTTGCGGAAAATAATAACGCTAGGGTTAGAGTAATCCCCATGATTTTTCTTAACATAAATTCTCCTGGCTGGTTTGAATTTTTGCTTTATATAAGACCTAAAAGGGTGTTAAAATATATTTAGTTTTAACAATATAAGCGAGAAGATTATTATAAATATTTGCCCGGAATTTTTGCGCCGCAATTCTTGCATAAACCAGAAGAAACATTAACCGAGGTTACAGAATGCCAGCTACGTTCAATTAGAATGCTTCTGCAATTGGAGCAATAAGTAGATTGGCTTTCCGGGTGGTGAACATTGCCTGTATAGCAATATTTGATTCCCATTTGAAGAGCTATTTGTCTAGCCGTTATTACTGTGGAAGGTGGCGTTGCTGCTTTATCAATTAATTTAAAGTCTGGATGAAATGCTGTAAAGTGCAATGGAACTTCGCTTCCCAAATTTGTTAGTATCCAATTGCACATCCGCTTTATTTCATCTTCGGAGTCATTCTCGTTGGGTATGAGCAATGTAGTTATTTCAAACCAAATGTTTGTTTCATTTTTCAGCCATAAAAGAGTATCAAGTACCGGAGCCAAATGAGAGAAAGTTAGTTTGTGATAGAACATTTCTGAAAATGATTTAAGATCAATATTGGCTGCATCAATGTATTCAAACACTTCTTTACGAGCGGCTTTTTCGATGTATCCTGCTGTAACCATTACGGAATTAATTTTTTCTTCGCGGGCAATTTTTGAAACATCAATAACGTATTCTCCGAAGATAACTGGATCGTTGTAGGTAAAAGCAATAGAAGGAGTTTTGTGTTTGATTGCTAAGGCAACTACTTCTTCTGGCGAGACATATTGTGAATGAATAGAGTTTAATTTTGCCTTACTGATAGACCAATTCTGACAAAACTTACATCCCAAATTGCAACCAGCGGTACCAAAGTTAAGTATAGTTGAACCGGGCAAGAAATGATTAAGCGGTTTTTTTTCGATTGGATCAATTGCAAATCCCGTTGGTCTGCCGTATCCAATTGAATAAAGCTTGCCTCCGATGTTTTGACGTATAAAACAAAAACCAATTTGATTTTCACCAATGGTACAAAAGCGGGGACATAGTGTGCAGAGCAATTTTCCATTTTCATGCGGTTCCCACCATTTTGCTGTCTTTAATTCTTCTTGATGGGATTTCATTTTTTACCTAAACTAAACCCCGATTTCACTTATGTGAAATCGGGATACGATTTAATTGTTAAACTACTTCGAAGCGAATCCAGTTTTCTCTAGCGTTCTTCATTTTCAAACCGCCCTCAGTAAAAATAACTAGATCGCCTTTATCAACAATCTCTTGATCGAGCAGCATCTTGTGAACGATTTTAGCGGCGTTATGTCTATCGCTGATATCTTTGCAGTGAAGAGAAATAACTCCCCACTTAAGAGAAAGCTTATTCATCGTTTCAAAACTGCTGGAAACAGCTACAATCAATCCTTGCGGTCTAAACTTAGAAAGACTATTTGGAGTATTTCCTTTTTCTGTGAAAGCGACTATGGCTTTTGCATTAATTTGTTTGCTTATAGAACAAATTCCTTTATTCATAGAATCAAAAAGATTCTCGTCAATGTATTCCGGCTTTGAAAAATTTATTTCTTTTTCGAATTCGTAAGCGCGTTCGGCATTTACAATAATTTCGTTCATTAGTTTAACGGCTTGTGCCGGATATTTACCAACAGATGTTTCCGCACTTAACATCACAACATCGGTTCCATCCCATACTGCATTTGCAACGTCTGAAGCTTCCGCACGTGTTGGAACCGGATTGCTCACCATAGATTCAAGCATTTGTGTTGCTGTAATTACAAGCTTTCCAAGTTCGTTGCATCGTTTAATAATTCTTTTTTGAATGATCGGTACTTCATAAGATTTTAATTCAACTCCAAGATCACCGCGGGCAACCATTATTCCATCGGCAGCATGAACGATGCTTTCGAAATTGGAAACGGCTTCCGGCTTTTCAATCTTTGCGATGATTGGAATTTCAAATCCTCGCTCAGCCATCCACTTTTTAAGTTGCAGTATGTCCGTAGCGTTGCGAACGAATGAAAGGGCGACAAAATCTACCCGGTGTTTAAGTGCGAATTCCAGGTTTGTGAGATCTTTCTCGGTTACGGATGGTGTGCTAAGTTTCATTCCGGGAAGGTTCATTCCTTTTTTTGGTTTTAGTTTTCCGCCCTCTATAACTTCGCAGATTACAGAATTTTTTTGCTTGCTCACAACTTTAAGGTGAATCAATCCATCATCTATTAGAATTTTGTTTCCCACTTCAGCATCCTTTGCAAGTAGAGAATAGGATGTGGAAATTCTTGATGATGTGCCAATTACTTTTTCAGTAGTTATTTCAATTAGTTGCCCTTTCTCAATAACAATTTCCGGTGCTTCCAATTCGCCAATTCTAATTTTGGGTCCTTGAAGATCAATTAGAATTGGAATAGGCAAAGATTTTGAAACGCATAAATCATTTATAGAATGAAATACCTTTTCGAAGTATTCAAAATTACCATGTGAAAAATTCAACCGGAATGCATTACATCCCGCATCGATTAACGCTTCTAAATTCTCAATAGAATCTACTGCCGGTCCAATGGTAGCTAGTATTTTAGTCTTTGCAAAAACTTTACTCACTTTTTCCTTCCTTTGTTTGATTTTACTTTTGTTACAGTTTTAGATTTTTTAACATTTTTGTTTTCAGAAACCGGACGCAAACGCTTTCGCATCAGTTTCAATTCTTTTTCAACTTCGCCAAAAATTGTGTTCGATTCCCAGCTTCCATTTTTTTGTTGGCTGCCGGCCTTTATTCCGGTAAGTATTTCAATAGCTTCTCCAACTTTTGTTACGGAGTGAATATGAAAATTTCCTTCAGTAACCGCATTTATAACCTCATCCTTCAGCATTAAGTCTTTTACATTTTGCTGTGGAATAATTACACCTTGTTTACCGGTAAGTCCACTTCCCAAACAAGTATCGAAGAATCCTTCAATTTTTTCATTAACGCCGCCGATTGGCTGGATTTCCCCTTTTTGATTTACCGAGCCGGTAATAGCGAATGACTGCCTTATCGGAATGTTTGAGATTGCTGAAAGCAACGCGGCAATTTCCGTAATAGAGGCGCTGTCCCCGTCAATCATTCCGTAACCTTGTTCAAAAACTAAACTCGCTGTAAATGAAAGTGGAATATGTTTGCCGAAATTTTCTCTAAAGTAGCCGGAGATAATTAACACACCTTTGTTGTGAGTATTGCCGCTCATGCCGGCTTCACGTTCAACATTGATAATATTTCCATTACCTAAGCCAACAGATGCAGTTATACGCGTTGGCTTGCCAAATCCATAATCACCGCTTTCATAAACAGCTAACCCGTTTATCGTTCCAACACGTTCTCCATCAGTATCAATTAAGAAGGTTTTCTCTTTTATCATTTCGGAAACTTTCGATTCATAAAGTCCATGTCTTTCTTTGGCGGCTATATAGGCATGGTTAACATCTTTGTTTTTTACAAATTTATTCCCATTTGATCTGGCCCAAAAAGAGGCTTCACGAGCTAGATCTGCTATGTATGCAAACCGTGTTGTGAGCTTGTTTTTTTCTCCGGCATATCGTGCACCATATTCCGTTATTCTCGCAATAGCGGATTTATCAAACTCCAAAAGCTTTTCATTCGCAATTAATTTTTTGATAACAGCCGCATATTCATTCACTGCAACATCAGTACGTTTCATTTCGTAATCAAAATCTGCTTTGATCTTGAAAACCTTATTGAAATCATCTTCGTAGTTAGAAAGAAGTGAATAGATATAACCGCTTCCAATCAAAATTACTTTTGTGTTAATTTCAATCGGTTCCGGTTTTAAGACGCTGGGCGAAAATTGATAGAGATTGGAAATGTCTTGTATTTCCAATTGACCGTAAAGCAGAACCCGTTTCAGAGCTTTCCAAACCCCGGGTTCTTGAAATGCGTCTTTTGCATTAAGTATTAGATAGCCTCCGTTTGCTCTTAGGAGTGATCCGGCTTTAATCCTTGTAAAATCTGCGTACCATCCGCCTCGTCCGTCGCTATATTTTTCAATCGTACCGAATAGATTGCTGTATGTTGGTGAAGTTTCAACAATAATTGGGCATTTTTTCAATTTCGAGTTATCGTGAATAATGTTTACTTCATATTCTTTTAAGTAATCAATGATTACGCCTTCTTCGGATTCTTCACGCACCGGTTTCTTGCCTTTGAACACATCAAGGTTCTGAATAATATTATCTTCAACTTTCTGCATGTACTTTGTAACGCGGGCGTTGTGGTATTTCTTTTTTATTTCATCAATCGTTACAGAAATTAATCCGTTTACAAAATTGCTCTCCAGCTGAACAAGTCTTTCTTGAAACTCTTGTGTTTGTTTTAAGCTGTTCCGGAAAACAAGTTGAAGTTCTTCTTGATAACTCGCGTACTTATTAATCAATTGCTCGCGCTGCTCACTGCTGATTTTTTCTGCCTTTACTAAATCATTAAGCTGGTAAAGATTTACCGGAGTATTATCAAACACAGCAAAAATTTCGGGACGAATCATCTCGCCATCTTTAACTTGTCCAAGTGTAAAATTGTCTTTCTTTAATTTTTCCTCAAAGTAAGACATCATCTTTTGCTGCTTCTGTCCAAACTCTGCAATTATTTTTTTCTTTTCAGAGACGAAAGGTTCTGCTTCAAGTAACTGGGGAATTTTTTCTTGAAAGAATTTTATTACCCGCGCAAGATCACGTCTAAATTTTACTGCTTGCCCAGCGGGAAATTGCAGAAGAATCGGATGGTCTTCGTCGCCAAAGTTGTTAACATATGCATAGTCTCGAAGGTTTTCGCAATCACTCGCAATTGCCTCCAGCATCATTTTAATGGTTGAAAATTTTCCGGTTCCGCTTAAACCGGTAATAAAAATATTGTAGCCGGGACTTTTCAAATCGACGCCAAGTCGCAGCGCTTTTAACGCACGCTCTTGACCAACAATTCCCTCCATTGGTTTTAAGTCAGTTGTAGTCTCAAATTCAAAAACACTTGGGTCACAATACCATTTTAATTCTTCCGGTTTCAGTTTTTTAACTAGTTTAGCCTTAATTAGAGCCATTGTCTCATCCAAATTTTCTAGAGGAATTACCTACAAAATAAAGATAATCCGCTAAAGATGCGGGAACTTGACGTGCCAAATTTTCCCGCATAAGTTTCTTAACTTTACGGCGCAAAAATCCTTCCGTCTTGTGGCGGGAAGGGTATTTTCTATTTTAAAATACTGAAAAGGAATTATGAAGCAGCCTTTCGAGCAGATTATTGATAAGATTGAATCGTTCCGGAATTTGCATGAACAAATTAAGTTAGGTGAAAAACAAATTCTTGTATCTCCATTCTCCGGTTCAACAAGAAGTTTATTTATACAAAGAATTGTCGATTCGGAAAATCAAATTTTAGTTTTACTTCCATCTGTTCAATTAGTAAATGAAATCAAAGTAGAGCTTTCGATTTTAGGTATGGAAAAATCCGTTGTCGCTGCGGACGACCTTTCCCCCGAAATGCTGCAAGAAAAATTAACGGACCTAAATTCTAGAAACCACTTTGTTCTACTTTCCACTTACGAACTTCTAAAGCTAAAGCTTCCTTCTAAACAAAACATAGAATCGAATACTACCAATATTGAGATAGGCGGAAATTTAAGCTACGACGACCTCATCGAATACTTTAACGAAATAAATTATAACCGTGATAAATATGTAGAACAGCCGGGGGATTTTGCAGTGCGCGGTTCTATTATTGATTTCTGGTCTTACAGCGAAAAGCAGCCGTGCCGTTTAGAGTTTGATGGCGACTTCATTGAATCAATACGACACTTTGATGCAGAAACACAGCGCTCAGCTGATAAATTAGAACGTGTTACTCTTGCTGTTTCACTTGCTTCAATTCCCAAAAACACGGGAGACATTTTCGACTACTTGAGCAATCCCTTAATTATTGCCGATGATTATGAATTGCAAAACCTCTTTAAGAAAGAAAGTGCTGCTAAAGAAAAAGATACAACCGATGATATTGATGATGATTTAAGAGAAGAATTGTACGAAGGAGAAGACGCCGAAGAACATGAGCAATCGAAAGAAGAGGATCAAGAAAAGAATGAAAATCTCAGTTTAGAAGAATTGTTTAGTAAAAATGCCCGCTGGCTGATTGAGTCTGCAATTGGGCAAGATAACAGAGTTGAACTGCATTTTTCGGAGTCGCCGGTAATTAACTCCAGCTACGAACTATTGGCAAATGTTCTCATCGATTACTCAAGCAAGAATTATCAGATCTACATTGCTGTTGAAAACGAATTACAAAGCAAACGTTTGTATGATCTGCTATGCGAAATCAAAAGTGATATTGCCCGCTTGTTCGAATCGGGAACAGTGAAACTGCAAGTCTTTCCAATTAAGAGCGGTTTCGTTGATAAGCAATCGAAGCTATTTGTTCTTACAGATTATCAGATTTTTAACAAGCCTTATAGAACAAAGCTTTCCACTAAAGCGAAGTACAGAAAATCCCGTGTAAAGGATTTTGCCTCAATAAAACGGGGCGATTATGTTGTTCACGAAGGTTTTGGAATTGGACAGTATGCCGGGTTGGAGAAAATCAAGATTGGCGATATCGAACAAGAATCGATAAAGATATTATATGCCGAAGGGGGCGTTGTATATGTTAATCTAAATTATCTCTCGCTAGTAAAAAAATTCTCTTCGCAAGACAATGCCCAGCCAAAGCTTTCTGTGCTTGGCGGAAGCGAGTGGAAGACAACTAAGAAAAAAGTTAAAGCGAAAATTAAAGAAGCCGCGCGCGAGCTTATTACTTTATATGCAAAACGCAAAGCCGCCAAAGGTTTTTCATTCAGCGCAGATTCCATTTGGCAGCGCGAACTGGAAGCTTCTTTCATGTACGAAGACACACCCGATCAAACAAAAGTTACGGAAGAAGTTAAAGGCGATATGGAAGGAGAGAATCCGATGGATCGCCTTGTGTGCGGCGATGTTGGATTCGGCAAGACGGAAATTGCGGTACGAGCTGCGTTCAAAGCGATGAATGATGGTAAACAAGTTGCTCTTCTTGCGCCTACAACAATTTTAACAGAACAACATTTCAACACATTTAAGAATCGGCTTTCACAATATCCGGTAAGAGTAGAAGCGCTTTCCCGGTTTCAGTCGACAGTTAAGCAAAAAGAAATTGTAGAGAAATTGGCAAAAGGTGAAGTTGATATTGTAATTGGAACGCACCGGCTACTTTCGAAGGATATAAAATTTAAAGACTTGGGTTTACTAATTATAGATGAAGAACATCGCTTTGGTGTAATGGCTAAGGAAAAGCTTCGTTCTTATAAGGCTAATGTTGATACGCTTACACTTACAGCTACGCCAATTCCTAGAACACTTAATTTATCTTTACTTGGCGCGCGCGATCTTTCAATTATGGCAACGCCACCGCCAAACCGTCAGCCTATCTATACAAAAGTTGCGATGTTCGAAATTCCAAAAGTGCGTGAGTGGATTCTAAGCGAGATTAGAAGAAACGGACAAGTCTATTTTGTTCACGATAGAATTCAATCGATAGAAAAAATCGCCGCTTATGTTAAAAAGTATGTACCGGAAATTAACATCGGCATAGCGCACGGAAGAATGAAACCAGCTGAACTTGAAAAAATCATATATGGGTTTTTGAATAAACAGTATCACATGCTTATCTCTACAAAAATTATTGAAAGCGGGCTGGATATTCCTAATGTTAATACAATTATCATCAACCGCGCCGATAGATTTGGCCTTGCTGAGCTTCATCAATTAAGAGGAAGAGTTGGAAGAAGCGATAGGCAAGCTTATGCATATTTTCTTGTTCCATCATTGAATACAATAACAAAAAAAGCTGTTAAGAGACTTGCGGCTATTGAAGAATACACAGATCTTGGCGAAGGATTCAGTTTGGCAATGCGGGATCTTGAAATTCGCGGTGCCGGAAACTTGCTCGGCACGGAACAAAGCGGCAATATTGATACTGTTGGCTTTGATCTCTATATGAAAATGGTTGATGAGGCAGTAGAAGAATTGAAGCAAGATGAATTCAAAGAGATATTTAAAGACTTGCCGAAGCAGCAAGAGAGAAGCGAACCTACAATCGATGCCTACTTTGAACTCGGAATCCCGCATGCGTATATGCCGGATCAATCGGACAGGTTAAGTTTTTACACAACGCTTTTCACGCTTGTTAAAATTGAAGAACTCGATGAAATTCGTGACGAAATGAGAGACAAATTTGGCAAACCTCCGTTAGTAGTTGAGCGATTGATTCAAGCGGCGGTTTTGCGTTATTATGCTTCGTTTGCTATGCTGGAAAGAATCATAATACAGAAGCAAAAGCTTATTGTAATTCTGCCCAAAGGTGAACGAGAGAACTTTTATAAGAATCAATTCGTTCCATTGTTGACTCACATCAACTCTAAATACTCTAAAGAGATTAAATTTGTGCAGTCGAACGAAACTCTTAAGCTCGAGATCATTAATAAATATGACTCAGCCGAGAAGGTTTTGGAATTTTTGATTAGTTTCTCGCAAGAAATTACAGATGTTATTTCTAAAGCTGAAAAGCAACTTTAAAAAGTATAACAATAGGGAGAAATAAACTTGAGACCATCTAGAATTATTTTAATTGTGATTGCACTAGCATTAGTCGGGATACAGTTTATAAACGTGGATAGAAGTAATCCGCCGGTAACAAAAGATCTTCAAGCTTCGTTTGAAGTGAAGCAAATATTAAAAGATGCTTGCTACGACTGCCACTCCAACGAAACAAAGTGGCCATGGTACAGCAAAGTTGCACCAATCAGTTTTTTCGTTTCAAATCACGTTGTTGAAGGAAGAGAACATTTGAATTTCTCAACATGGGGAAGCATGTACTCTCCAAAACAAAATGAGTATAAAAAAGAAATCTGGGAGGAGATTGAGAAAGACGCAATGCCCTTGGCAAATTATACTTGGCTTCATTCCAAAGCTAGGTTAACCTTAGACCAAAGACTGACTATAAAAAAATGGGCGTTAGGTGAAAAATATTAATTCAGTGGTAATATATCTGGTTTAGTTGACTGTCAATAGTTAAGTTGTGTTCAAAGTAAATTCCTTCCGCACCTAAAAGTGGTGGCTTATGCTAAAGACATACAAAATATTTGAAAACAAGATTGTACCGGAAACATCAAACAATGGTACAATTAAGATATATATTAATCCGGATGAAGCCGAGAAAAGGTTTCTGGTTGATGAGTATAAACTTGATGAGCACACCCTCCATTCTTCTTTAGATACCGATGAACTTTCGCGACTCGAATTTGAACCCGACCACCTTGCGATGATTTACAAAATTCCTAAGAATTACACGGCCAGCGAACCTCTCCTATTTCGTGTTAATTCTATGGGTGTGTTTCTCTTTAGAGATAAAGTAATTGTAGTTGTTAATGACGACATCAATCTTTTTCACGGCAAGCATTTTAACAAGATTGTAACGCTTAACGATGTAATGCTGAAATTGATTTTCACTTCGATCATTCATTTTATCGATCACCTTCGCGTTATCAACATGCTTTCTGATGAGATAGAAAGAAAAATTAGTACAGCAATGGAAAACAAGTATTTGTTAAATCAGTTTACACTTGGCAAAAGTTTGGTGTATTATCAAAATGCTATTAACACAAACACCGCGCTTATTGAGAAACTAAAACTCAATGCTTCGAAACTGAACTTTACGATGGAAGAAATCGAATTGCTCGACGATATTATGATTGAGAACACCCAGTGTTATAAGCAAGCAGAAATATATTCCAACATTCTCGCAAGTTTGATGGATGCGAAAGCGTCTATTATTAGCAACAACCTTAATGTGCTGATGAAAACACTTAACATCATCACTGTAATGATTATGGTGCCGACATTTGTTGTTAGCGCATTCTCTATGAACGTGGGGATTCCGCTTCAAACTCACCCCTTTGCGTTTTATATTATTATGAGTTTAGCGCTGATATCTGTTACCGGCTTCTTCATTTTTTGGAAATTGAAAAAGTGGTAATAACTTTTTAATAGGCGAAGATGGCGAAACTCCACATCGGAACATGCGGCTGGAAGCATGACTCGTGGCGCGGATTGGTTTACACCGATAAATCGGAAATCAATTACCTAAAAGAATATTCGGAGCGTTACAACACGGTTGAAGTTGATAAATGGTTTTTTTCACTTCAAGGCAACAACAAAGTAATACTTCCCAAGCCGGAAACAGTTACTGCTTACAAAAACTCGGTTCACAAAGATTTTAAGTTTACAATTAAAATCCCAAACAGCATTACGCTTACCCATATTGGTCAAACTGAAAATGAAGAAGAGCTAATTCCCAACATGCATTTTTTATCGCATGATTTGCTAACGGAATTTCTAGTTACACTTAAACCTTTGCGATGGAATTTAGGAGCGTTGATCTTCCAGTTCGAATATTTGAATAAACAAAAACTGAAGTCGCAGTACGAACTGCAAGGATTGCTTCGCGAGTTTAATGCCGGTCTGCCGGAAGGCTACCGCTTTGCGATTGAGACTCGCAATCCATCTTATTTGAATGAAGACTATTTTCAGTTTATACGTGAAAGCAAAATTGCTCATGTTTTTCTTCAAGGTTATGACATGCCCGATATATTTGATCTGCATAAGCGCTACAAAGATTACATCAAAGATTTTACCGTAATACGTTTGCAAGGTATTGATAATAAAGGAATAGAAACCCGCAGCGGCGGCGAGTGGAATAAAATTCTTGATCCAAAGGATGATGAATTATTCTGGATTGTTGAAATGATAAACGAACTGCTTGAACGTAATGTTGATGTTTATCTTAATGTTAATAACTACTACGAAGGTTCGGCGCCGCTGACTATAGCCAAAATTCAGAAGATGATGAGGGAGAAAAGTAACTGAGTTACTGAGTGTCAAAGTACCTTGGTAACGGCGTTGCAAATAAAGCGCTGCCAAGAACTACGATGCAACACTGAAAAGCATTGACGAAAATTATTTATAAATTCGTTTTATTTACCAAACTCAAAAAGCAATTATCTTTTACTACACAACCCTATAACTTGAACAATGCCGCAATGTTTAAAGCAGTCGCTTTGATTTACGGGTTATGTTGGAAATCATTTTAACAAAATCATCGATTTCGTTTTTATATTTCCATTATAGTTTATTGAATAAAAATATATTCCACTTGCTAAATAATCTCCATTGAAAATTACTCTGTGTTTCCCAGAGGTTTTATATCCATCCTCAAGAGTGAGAATATCATTACCTAAGATGTCATACACTTTTATTTTTACGTGTGTAGGTTTTTGAATCGTATATTCAATAGTTGTGATTGGATTAAATGGGTTAGGATAGTTTTGCATTAAATAAAATGAATTAATATCAAGATGTTCATTTCGTACAGAAGTAATAATAGGTTTAAATACTTCCTTAGCCATCCAAATATCAATTTTAGAATCAGTTTGGTGTAACCAAATAATGGAAACATAAACGGTATCATTGTTTAAAATAAAGCCAACCTTCGGTTGGTAATCATTTCCTTCCATCTTGGAAATATTTATAAGACTGTCATACATTCCATAGTAAAATGTCTTTATAAATATTTCATTATTATTTTTAATGGAATCTGTATCAAACGTGACAAAAAATGGTGTTTTGTTATTCGTGGAACCCGTTGGAACGGGATAAGAAAACACCTCGGGATTTTTGTAATTACAGCTTTCATTACTAGTTAACATCAAATTATCTGTTCCGTAAGCCGAATATTTTACTTTTGAAAACTGATTTTCGATTGTTTCAAATGATACTCCACCCTCAATACCAAAATTCGGGTTCCTATTGCCTCCATTTGCAATAACCTTGTAATTCCACTTTGGGATTGTATATGCGTTATACTCTGCTAAATATATATTATGGTTTTCATTTTCTACCTTTTCATAAAGAATTTGAGTATGGAAAATATTATCGTCATTTATGACATTTGGAAAAGAGCAATTTAGACTATCAATAATTATCGGATTGCCTAAACTTGGATAAAACTCTTTCTCGAATAATGTACCACGGTCTATCCAAATTATCCTATGAATGCTCAAAGATATTTGTGGATCTGAATCTATGGAATCTTGAATTGTAATTTTACTACTTAGAGAATCATTTAAATAATTACAGCCCATTATCTTGTAATAATCGTTTGCATAATTTTGCCAGATTATTTTAACTCCTTGAGCATACCTATTTATTGCTACTTTAGGATTTGATTTTATCTCTTGATCGGAAGATATAACAAGATTATCACCAATTTCGGGAGAGATTCTTTTTAAAAATACCGTATATATTGAATCATTTTTGTTTATCCATGTTATAAACGATTCTGCGCCAGGATATGTTTCTGATGCATGCAAATCAAAATCATAGTTATAGCCAGGAGTATCAATTAAAATATTCTTATCAAAAGACTGACTGAATGATAAACTATGACTGAGAATTATTAGCGGAAATATTTTAAACCATATTTTCAATAAAGGTTTCATATTAACTTCCCACATGACTTATACTGCACCGCTTTGTTAGTTAAAGAATATATATGTCCCGCCGAGGCGGAATAAACTACGATGCTGCATATATATGTTCCTTACATTACTAAAATGCCCCAAAATCAAAGCATTTTAAAAATAGGGTGTGCATATCTATAATCCATGCACTTTTCTTGCTTTGCAATAATTATTACCGAATCTATTTTGACTAACTGCTTATTTCTACCGAAAGAACTCTATTTACAAACCGAATTTATTTTTCACTCTTCATTCTACACTCTACGTTCTTCGTTCATTCTCGGTTCCCCAAAAATTAGAATTGAACCCCGCTTTCTTTTTGCAACTTAGCTATCATAACTTAGTTAAGCAACATAAAAAGTGGCGGAGTATCTGAACTCCTTAGTAACTAAGAACAGAAGTTTTCAGTTATCAGAAAAAACAATAAGCACAACTAAAAATCAGCATCTTGTATCAAGCATCCAGCATCTAATTGCCAACATCAAATATCCAACAACAATCTGCCAAACAAACGGCGGACAAGTTCTCCATTCTAAATTCTCCGTTTTCAATTGCTCTTTTTGAACTTCGTTTACTCCGACCTCGTTATCTATGTTAAACATGTCCTGAAGTATGAAGGATAGAATTCATCTAACATTATTGTTAACTTTGCTTACGAAATTGAACATGAATTTATCGCCATTAAATGGCATACACAGAAGTAAGAATCATAGGATGATATAAAATGAGTGACAACAGCAACAACGCATTTACAGAGATTGATGAGCTTGAACTGAAAGATTGGCTGGAATCTCTAGAGTACGTGCTTCAATCCGGCGGACCGGAAAAAGTAAAAGAACTATTACACAACCTTGATACATACGCACAGAAGGCCGGAGTCGAACTTCCGTTCACAGCCAATACGCCCCATATAAACACAATTCCTAAATCTGCTCAGCCTCCATTTCCGGGCGGACGAGAAATTGAACGACGCATCAAAAGTTTAATACGCTGGAATGCGATGGCTATGGTTGTTCGCGCTAATAAAGAAGAAAATGGAATTGGCGGACACATTTCAACTTACGCTTCTGCGGCAACTTTGTACGAAATAGGCTTCAATCACTTTTTCCGCGGCAAAGACGGCAATCACGATGGAGACATTGTTTACTTTCAAGGACACGCAGCACCGGGAATTTATGCGCGCGCATTTCTTGAAGGAAGATTAACCAAAGAGCAATTAGGAAATTTTAGAAGGGAATTAAAACCGGGCGGCGGTCTTTCATCTTATCCGCATCCATGGTTAATGCCCGATTTCTGGGAATTCCCGACTGTATCAATGGGACTTGGACCAATACAAGCTATTTACCAAGCACGTTTCAATCGTTATTTAGAGGACCGCGGCTTAAAGAAAGAAAGCGATCAAAAAGTTTGGGCTTTCTTAGGTGATGGTGAAACAGATGAACCGGAAGCACTCGGCGCAATCTCTCTTGCTGCTAGAGAAAAATTAGACAATTTAATTTTTGTTATTAACTGCAATCTTCAGCGTTTAGATGGACCGGTTCGCGGCAATGGAAATATTGTTCAAGAATTGGAATCTGTTTTCCGCGGCGCCGGTTGGAATGTTATTAAAGTTATTTGGGGCGGCGATTGGGATCCGTTATTAGAAAATGATGAATCGGGTAAACTGCTTAAGAGAATGAATGAAGGTGTTGACGGAGAATCTCAAAATTATATTACACGCGGCGGCAAATATGTACGCGAACATTTCTTTGGTAAATATCCGGAACTTGCAAAACTTGTTGAAAAATATTCCGACGAACAATTAGAGAAGATGAAGCGCGGCGGTCACGATCCGGAAAAAGTTTATGCGGCTTTCAAAGCGGCAGTTGAACACACAGATGCGCCCACAGTGATTTTAGCAAAGACTGTAAAAGGTTACGGACTTGGTGAAGCGGGCGAAGGAAAGAACATTACTCACTCTCAGAAAAAATTAAATGAAGATGAGTTAAAAGAATTTAGAACACGTTTCTCAATTCCAATTAGCGATGAAGATACTGCGAAGATGCCTTTCTACAGACCGAGCGAAGACTCGGCAGAAATCAGATATATTAAAGAAAGAAGAAAAGCATTGGGCGGTTACATGCCTAAGCGTGTTGTAAAGGCGGCTCCGCTTAAGACTCCGAGCGAAGAACTTTTTCAAGAGTTTTATACCGGAACCGGAGAACGAGAAGTTTCTACAACGATGGTTTTTGTTCGCATCCTAGCAAAACTTTTGAAGGATAAGGAAGTTGGTCACTTAGTTGTTCCAATTGTTCCCGATGAAGCTCGCACCTTTGGTATGGAGTCGCTCTTTAGACAAGTTGGAATTTATGCTCACACCGGACAGCTTTACGAGCCGGTTGATAAAGATATTTTCTTGTATTACAAAGAAGCTAAGAATGGTCAAATTTTGGAAGAGGGAATTACCGAAGCCGGTTCAATGTCTTCGTTTTTAGCTGCTGGTACTGCTTACGCTACACACGGAGTAAATACAATTCCGTTCTTCACATTGTATTCAATGTTTGGATTGCAGCGCGTTGGCGATTTAGCTTGGCTCGCCGGAGATATTCGCGCTAAAGGATTTATGCTTGGCGCAACTGCCGGTAGAACAACTTTAGCCGGCGAAGGTTTGCAGCATCAAGACGGCAACTCTCACTTGCTTGCTTATCCAATTCCAACATTGGTGGCTTACGATCCCGCATTTGCTTACGAGCTTGCTGTAATAATCCGCGACGGTATTTACCGCATGTATGAAAAACAAGAGAATGTTTTTTATTACATCACAATTATGAATGAGAATTATTCCCAGCCGAATATGCCGGAAGGTGTTAAAGATGGAATTCTTAAAGGCATGTACAAATTCAAAAAGAGTGATTTAAAAGCGCCTAAAGCGCAAGCTCAACTTCTTGGAAGCGGAACAATTCTTAACGAAGTAATTAAAGCCGCAGAGATTCTCGAAAAAGATTATAAAGTGGCTTCCGATATTTGGAGTGTTACAAGCTATAAAAACTTACATCTCGATGCGCAAGAAACAGAAAGGTGGAATTTGTTTAATCCGGATAAAGAAGCAAAACTTCCTTACATAGCGCAGATTACCAAAGATGAAAGCGGTGTCTTTATTGCGGCTTCGGATTATGTTCAGCTGAGCAGCGACGCAATGGCCAAATGGCTGCCGGGACAGCTTCATTCATTAGGTACTTACGGATTTGGAAGAAGCGAAGGAAGAACTTCACTTAGAGATTTCTTTGAAGTGGATGCAAAGCATATTGTTTATGCTACATTGTATTCATTAATGAAAGAAGGCAAAATTAAAGCCGATGTTGTAAAGAAAGCTCAGAAGGAATTAGGTATTAATCCGGAAAAACCAAATCCGGCAAAATCATAATTGAAAGCAGATGCCGGAAGACCGGCAAGACAAAATAAAAATTAGGTTGGAAATAAAATGATAGTAGATTTTAGATTACCGCTTTTAGGCGATAACATAAGCTCGGCAGATGTGATCAAGGTTCACGTTAAAGAAGGCGATAAAGTTGAAGTTGATCAAGTTGTTGTTGAGATTGAAACAGATAAAGCAACAGTCGAAGTCCCTTCCGAGATTGCCGGAATTGTAAAACAAGTTTACGTTAAAGAGGGAAGTAAAGCTGCTGTTGGCGAACCGGTTATTTCTATTGAGACGGGAGATGTGAAAGAGCCTGTCCCGAGTTCTTTTCGCGAAGAAACGGCAAACGTAGTGAAGAACGAAGAACGAAGAGCGAAGAGTGAAGAAGAAAAAACCAAGAACGAAGTACATGGTGTGAAGGAAGAAGTAAAAGCATCTAACGAATCAATAGTTACTACTAAAGACTATTCGTTTACAATTCCTGCGCTCGGAGAAAATATTACTTCTGCTCAGATTACAAAAGTTCTTCTTAAAGTAGGAGATAAAGTTTCTGTTGATCAAGTTGTAATGGAAATTGAAACCGACAAAGCAACAGTAGAAGTTCCTTCCGAAGTTAACGGTGTTGTTAAAGAAGTTAAAATAAAAGATGGCGATAAAGTAGCCATCGGCGCTGTTGCGTTTGTAATTGAAACTAGCGGAACAGTAAGTGCAAAGAAAGAACCGGAAGTAATGCCGGCTCAAGTCTCAACTAACAATTCTCAGCCTACCGCGGCAAAAGAACATTCTCATATGCCTAAGCTGATTACACTGCCTACAAACATTTCTAAAGTTGCAGTGCCGGCGGCTCCATCTGTAAGAAGGTTCGCGCGTGAAATTGGTATTGAAATAAACAGCGTTAGAGGAAGCGGAAACAATGGAAGAATTTCCATTGAAGATGTTAAGGCTTATGCAAAAGCTTTAAATCAGCAGCTGCAGAATGGAGGAGTTGTTGGAGGTTCTGTAGTCGGAGTTCCGAGAGAAACACTTCCCGACTTTTCAAAATGGGGCGAGATTGATCGTCAGCCGATGAGCAACATTCGCCGCAAGACTGCAGAGCATTTATCATACGCGTGGGCTACTGTTCCTCACGTAACGCAATTTGACAAAGCTGATATTACCGATTTGGAGAAAATCCGTAAGCAATTTGGTAAAAAAGTTGAGGCTGCCGGCGGAAAACTTACCGTAACCGGAATTCTCCTAAAAGTAATTGCAAGCGCAATGAAAGTTTATCCGCAGTTCAATTCCAGTGTTGATATGGAAAAGAATGAAGTGGTATATAAAAAGTATGTAAACATCGGCGTAGCTGTTGATACCGACCGGGGCCTGCTGGTTCCGGTGATTAGAGATGTTAATAAAAAGAACATTACTCAAATCAGTTTGGACTTAGCTGAGGTATCCAAAAAATCGCGCGATAAAAAATTATCTCTCGATGATATGCAAGGAGGATGTTTTACAATTTCCAATCTAGGCGGAATAGGAGGAACATACTTTACTCCAATTGTAAACACTCCGGAAGTAGCAATACTCGGCGTTTCTAAATCCGCTTACGAGCCGGTTTATGTTGACGGAAAGTTCGAACCGAGATTAATGATGCCCCTTTCACTCTCTTACGACCATAGAATTATTGATGGTGCCGATGCAATTCGTTTCTTGCGCTGGATTATTAACGCGCTCGAAAATCCGTTTTTGCTTTCATTAGAAGGATAAATTTTGCTAGCTCTCTTCCGTTAAGCGGAAGAGAGCAGTATTTAACTCACTCTTCTCTGATCTTCAAAAAGTTATCACTTGTGAGGCTAAACAAATATTCGTTTAATTATAAATGATATTTTTCGCTCACAAAATTTATAATTTATTTAAGGAGGTAGTATGAAACATCTAAAATCTTTTGTAGTTGTAATTGTTCTTACCGCTTTGCTTGTAAGCGGTTGCGGTGCGAGCAAAGCTGTACAAGGCGGTGCTATTGGCGTTGCTGCGGGTGGAGTGCTGGGCGGTGTTATTGGTAAAGTTGCCGGTAACACAACATTAGGAGCAATAATCGGCGCTGCAGTTGGTGGAACAGCCGGTGCTTTAATCGGTCATAATATGGATAAGCAAGCAGCTGAAATGCAGAAAGACATTGAAGGAGCTAAAGTTGAAAGAGTTGGAGAGGGAATTAAAATCACTTTCGATAGTGGAATTCTTTTCCAAACGAACTCTTCCAAACTTGAATCGCAAGCAAGAGTTAACATTGATAAGCTTGCAAAGATTCTGAACAAATATCCCGATACAAATATTTTTGTTGCCGGACACACAGACATTACCGGCAAATTGGATCTGAATATGAAACTTTCCGAACAGAGAGCCAAATCTGTAGTTGATTATGCCTTAAGTCTTGGCGTTGCCTCTTCTAGATTTTCAATGCAAGGATTGGGACCAAACGAACCTGTTGCTACAAATGATACACCGGAAGGAAGACAGGCTAACCGTCGTGTTGAAGTTGCCGTTTTTGCTAATGAAAAATTGAAAGAAGCTGCTGAAAAAGGAATGCTTAAATAGAGCAGTATTTAGTATTGAGTAATTAGTATTTAGAAGAGCGGCTAAAAGGCCGCTTTTTCTTTTTAAACGAGGCACAAACCTTAGCCCCGTAACGTCTAAACATTGCACTTAATTAACCCACTTTATACAAACTAAACGGAGTGAGCATGAAAAAGTTAGCGTCTCTAGCTTTCCTTTTTCTTTTTACAGTTTCTTCCTTTGCACAAGAGGGAATGTGGTTGTTAAATCAAATTGACCAGCTTAATTTGAAAAAGAAAGGTTTGCAGATAGAAACCAGCAAAATATACAGTAAAGATAAACCGGCGCTTTATAATGCCATTGTTCAAATAGGGGGAGGAACCGGCTCATTTGTTTCATCAAACGGATTGGTTGTAACCAATCATCATGTGGCGTTTACCGCGCTTCAAAGAGCATCCACAGTTGAACATGATTATTTAACAAACGGATTTCTTGCTAAAACTAACGGAGAAGAAATTCCGGCTTCCGGTTATACCGCTTTTTCACTTTTGGAAATGAAAGATGTTACAAAAGAAATTTTAGCTGCAGCCAAGGATGCTAAGAACGCGGAAGAAGAGGACAAACTGATAAATAAGAAAATTGCCGAGATGACCGAAAGTATTTCGAAAGGCAAAGAAGATATTTCCGCAACAGTTGCGGATATGTTTTACGGCAAGCAATATTATTTATTCATTTACAGAAAGTTCGAAGATGTAAGACTTGTTTTCTCTCCTCCTATGGCAATAGGAAACTATGGAGGGGAAATTGATAACTGGATGTGGCCGCGTCATACCGGCGATTTTTCTTTTCTTCGTGTTTACGCCGCGCCGGACGGTTCCGGCAGAAAATATAATCCGGAAAACGTTCCTTACAAACCCAAAGTTTGGTTAAAAGTATCGAATGGAAATCTAAACGATGGCGATCTTACTTTCATTCTTGGCTTTCCCGGTTTTACAACACGCTACCGCACTTCAACTTCGGTTGATTGGAATCTGAACAAGAATTATCCATTTACAATTAAGAACTTCAAAGAGATAATTTCTTTGCTTGAAGATGTAAGCAAGAATGATGCAGCCGGAAAAATTAAAGTAGCTAATCTTATTAAAGGACTAGCTAATACGATGAAGAATTTTGAAGGTAAAGTTCACGGAATGAAGAAAACAAATTTTCTTGCTAAGAAATTAGAATTTGAAAAAGATTTTATGAAATGGGTTGCTGGCAATCCGGAACGAAAACAAAAGTATGGCGATGTTTTAGCTAAAGAAAAAGAACAATACACAACCATAGCTAAAACCAAAGAGAGAGATGAAGTTCTTGGTAATTTGGGCGGCTTGGCGGGTGTTCAAATTTCAACAGCAATGCAGATTTATAATTTTAGAAAAGAGCTAGAGAAACCGGAAACCGAAAGGCAGCCGGGAATTAGTGAAGATGATGTTGCCGGTGCTGTTGATGGTTTGAAATATACTTACAACGATTATTATGAACCGGCCGAAAAAGCTTTATTGGTTCGTTCGCTTAAAATGGCGCAAGAACTGCCCGCCGATCAAAGAATAGCTCCGGTTGATAAATGGCTTGGAAGCAAATCCGTTTCAGTTGAGCAATTTGTTGATGAAGCAGTAAAATCATCCATGCTGAACAGTGTTGAATATGCTTCGGAGCTTTTCAAAAAATCTTCCAAAGAATTGGAAAGTCTTGATGATCCATTTATAAAGTTAGCAGTCGCACTCTATCCGCTTAATCAAGAAGTCGCTAAAATTAATCTGAACTTTAACGCTCAGGTTCAGCCGCTGCGTAAAATTTATCTCGATGGTGTTTACGAATGGAAGGGAAGCACAATGTATCCCGATGCGAATTCAACTATGCGCTTTACTTACGGAAATGTTAAAGGATATAAACCGGCCGATGCTGTTTGGTATTCTCCATTCACAACTCTAAAAGGCGTTGTTGAAAAGAATACAAATGAAGAACCTTTCAATGCGCCGCAAGCGTTGGTTGATCTTTACAACAAAAAAGATTTCGGCAAGTGGGTCGATCCCGAATTAAAAGATGTTCCCGTTGCGTTTACTCATCAATGCGATATTACCGGCGGCAATAGCGGCAGTCCGGTGTTAAACGCGAAGGGAGAGTTGATTGGTTTGGCGTTCGACGGAAACTATGAAGCAATGATAGGGGACTGGCAGTTTGATTACGATATTCAAAGAACAATTTCCGTTGATATACGTTATGTGTTGTTCATAACAGAAAAATTTGCCGGTGCAAAATTTTTATTAGATGAAATTAGCGCTAAGTAATTTATTTTATAAGGATGACTAAAGTTTACTGCTTTAGTCATCCTTAATTAAAAAAAACTATGGATTACTATTGTTGGCGGTGCCGGCTTTTGCAGCCAGCTCATTATTCTCTTTTTTAATTTCCATTTGATTTCTAAACAGATAACTGCCCTGGCTAATTCCCATTAAAACAATTAATTCATCCGGCACCGACCACAATTTCCCTTCAACCGAACTTTTGTAGATGAACAATATCAGCGTAGCGATAGTCCAAAATAAAAATTGAGATTTAGCCATGGTTGGATATTCTTTCCCTTCAACTGTAATGGTGATTAAAGATGATAAACTGGAAAAGAGACCTCTCTTTTTAACTTGTTGTGCAGATGCGTTTTTTCCAAGTTCATCTTTAATTTCTTCCAACATCTGGGATTGAAAATGACCGGCGGCGCTGGTAACTGCTGATAATCCCATTAGTATTACAAGCGAAGTAGGAATTGTAGGTACATTAAGATGCATCAAGCCAAACGCAAACACCATTCCTCCAACAGAAACAGTCCACAATGCCATTTGAACAAGAGGCAGAGATAATTCGGTCTCGCTAATTCTCATAACATCAAGAGGGCCTCTTTTGACGATGTACTCAAGAAATATAATTATGATAAAAAAGCCAACTAAGAATATTGCCGTCCAAAAAACTCCGCCGGCACCATTTCCTATATAAACTTCTTTATCGCTAATAACTTGAAAGTATTCGACAGTAAAATTGTTTTGCGCGGTAGAAACCTTTTTTGCAACCCACGTAACAACCGGAAGTACCCTTACGCCGGAGGCATATAAAGGGATTTTTAGATTGTCAAGATCGAACAGCATCATAGTTCCTTTAGCCGCAATTTGACTCTCTTCAACTGTTTTTGCAATCGTTTGATCGGGTGCAGATTCAAATGGAGAAAAGGATGGACCCTTACACAAAACGTTGCCGCTAATCCTTCTCGTTTTTTGATCAATGGCGACTAAGCATAAAACCGGATTCATCTCTTTTGTGATATTGGCATTTTCAATAAACACCATTACCGGATGAGATCTTAACTGCCCGTCATCCATAATTAGTATTGGCTTACTTACTGTATCTTGGGCTTGAACGGAGTTTACGATCAGTAAAAAGGAAACAAAAACAATTAATCTTTTCATAGTTCTTATCCTCCTTTAATTAAATGCAGTTAGTTTTATTCCGGAGTAGCAAAACGGAAATTAAGTGAGCTGCTGGAAACGAATTTACTTCCATCCTTTTTAATTAATCCAAGTGAGATATCCGCCCATACACCATTCATCAAATTGTATTCATAACCAATGTTAAGCGAGTAAGAAGGAAGTATTTCGGAGGCTGCTTTTATATCTGCTTCCAAAAACAATTTTTGTTTATTAGTTCCGTAATAGCCTCTAACGCCAAGGCTTCCTTCGGATTTTTTTAACTCGTCTCTATCATTTTTAGAAACACCTCCATTTAATCCAGCCACAACCTGACCATCTTTTCCTAGAGGTAGTGCAGCGGAAAGCCAAAATTGGTAACTGTTTGCAGATAAACTCTTTGCCAGCGAATCTCCGGAAAGTGCTGAAGTTGCAAATCCCATTTCAACAATAGGAGCGTTCCAGTTCTTTTCTTTCACACTATCGCGGATAGCATTAATTTTTTTTGATATGTACTCTTTCTTTGCTTCCATGCATTCATCTAACAAGGCGCTAAAGTTATCATCAGCAATTTTGGCGGCTAATTCATCGGCACAAGAAGAGTTTAGGTCATTGCTAATTTTCCCGATCTTTTTTAGTATTTCTTCGTAGCCGTTGTTTAGTCTTAAATCTGTATCGTCATACAAAGTGAGTCTAACTCCAAGACCAAGGTGTTTAACAGAGTTCTCCATTGTCTTTGTTGCGAAAGAAATTCTAGCTCGATAGAAAAAGGGATTTTTCTTATAGTTATCAAGCGAATTAGCCAAAAGCAATCCCGGAGAAATTTCGAGTGCATAATTATCGGGTACTTTTCCACCCTTGAATAAATTGGCAATAGTAACAGCAACTTCTCTTGAACTAGTTGGCCTTAATACAGAAGTTGGATCTGTTTGCAGTATTTTGAATGCTGGTGCATCATGTACTGCATAATCTGCCTTTGCTTTCTTCAAGAAATCAACTGGATTAATCTGCGGAAAAAGATTTGCCCAAGTCGCAAAGAAAAGTAATCCGAACTGTATTTTTGCATTTCTAAGTAATCTCATATCACTCTCCGGATTAATTAGTTTGTAATATGGCTACAAGAGCACCACTCTGAAGATTGTCGCCGGGTGAAATAATTCTACTCCCCGAACTTAAAATCCCATCGTCTATTAATTTTCCGTTTTGCTTAAATAATGCTCTAACTTCGTATTTGCCACCTTCTCCGGTTTGATCAATGACAGTAAAGAAAATCCAGACAGTTTTGCCATCGGACTCATTTGCTATACCGATCACATATTTGTCTTCCTCATCATTGGAATTGTCACCAAACCAACTAATGATCACTTGGTTACTGTTTTTTTCTCGTAGTTGAATCTTGTAAGTACATAAAAGCAAAGTGTCAAACTCCAACTCAACTGTAATTACAGCATCGTCGGGAAGAATTTTTACGTGCTTTTTAACTACTACAGCCATTTTAACTCCTCTTGTTTGTTAGTTTCCCGTCATCAAAGACGGTGGTTTACTAATTGCCTTTTCTATCAATGAGAATGCTATTCCTTGTAATCCAATTCCATTGGCGGCTGCCATTTGTCTTTTGTAACACCGGGTACGCTTCTTCCCCATGTATTGCCGTGATAATCTTTTCTTCCGGTAAAATGCCTTACTATCAAGCGGTGAATCATATTCATGTTTGGAATCATTCCGTGAAAACCGGCGGCTTCGGAAATAATTTTATCCTGCAATTCCCAGTAACCAAAATCGCCCGGAGTAACACATACAAGATTTTCCGGTTTAAGAAAACTTGGAATGGCGCCGGCAAATGGAACAGTTCCATCACCGGTTAGTTTTTTCTCTTCTACATTATTGCTTGCCCATTTATCGGCTCTATCGGATGAACTAAATTCAAAATCGGGACCTTTGGCAGTTGAAACAATTTTTAATCTTACTCTTGTTTCAGTATTAACACCAACTACTGCAAGCCAATCGTTGTTAGCTAAACCGGAGTTCTTTAAGGTAAATGATTCAACTTTATCTCTATGTTTTGATGCCGATAATAAAAGAGCGCTAAACAATTCTTCAGCCTGCTGTTTTGGATTTTTACTATTCACAGCATAAAGCCGTATATATTCTTCAAGCGTTTGATAAATACTCCTCTGCCATAATGAAGGATCGTACAAATCTTTCTGCGGAAGTTTGGGGTCTACAATTAAACCCGGACAAGAAGGAAGCAAATGATATAAAGCCGGTGTAACACGGGCAGATTCTCTTTCCCGCGAACTTGGCGAGGACACTCCTAAATTTGCGGTTCCGGTGGTTACTTTTATAACTGCTTCGTAAGAACCTTTAAACGGTGTTGCTAGCGTTACAACTTTGGCAACCTTGCAGTTTTTTCCGGCGGATTGCATATAACCGGCAATTACCAATCCACCCATTGAATGACCAACAAGATTAACTTTCGGATTTTCTGTGTAACCATCCTTTACGTAATTGCGCATCAGCTTGGTACGTTCAATTACCTCATCAATAAAAAGAGCAAGCTGCTCCTCAATTAAATCTAACGGCTGGCGCCAATCGTACGCAAAAGGATAAACCGGAACCGGCTTATCTTCCTTCTCGCGTAAGTTATAACGCAGTTCTTCCGCCAGTTCATTGTACGCGATAGACATAATGTTATCGGGCTGAATGCGTGCCGGCTCATTAACTTCATACCGGCAGTTATCCGGGTGAAGTGAAATTCTTGTGTAATCTTTAGAGAGAACAGACCAAACTGTTTCCGGAGAGATTGGGTATTCATCCCTTAGATTTGTTGCTGTAATGCCTGGAATAATAATAACCGGATTAGGAAGTGCCATAGCTAAACCTCCTTATAATGATTGGAAAGATTTTTAAGCGTTTTGAGTAATTGGAGTTTTGTTGCAAAACTTTTAGGTAAATCTACAAACCGTTTTACCACCCGGGAATTCTTGCGAAATTGAAACAATGATACTACTTAAAGAACTCGAATTAAAAATTTATTACTATGTTAAAACCCACGAGGTTTATTAAATGACCAGACGGTTCCTAACAGTTTATTTGCAATTCTATGTAACATGGTACAGTATTATTTCTATTAACAGTAAGAAGGTTTTTACTTGTCGCAAAATTAATTCCAGCGTTCGTAAATTCAGTTACGGCAGTTGCGAGATAAGCTTTGGGTGTTGCAAGGTGAGTCCCGGCGAGTGTAAGATGCCTTCCGGACGGTGTAAGATGCTTTCCGGTGAATGTAAGAGAGCTTCCGCACGCTGCAAGATCACTTCCGGCTAGTGCAAGATGAGTCCCGGCAAGCGTAAAACCGCGTTTTTGAGAAGAAAAGAGGAAAAATGATTCAAGAGTATAGGCACTTACCTTGATTAGTTCTTTTATGAATAAATCGAAATTAGAAAACCAAGCCGGTAAACTGTTAAAACCGGAAGAGGAGCAGTAATAGGAAGAAGAAAAAAGCTTAAAGTGCAATTTATTTTGGAGGACAAATAGAGAATCGGAAATTTGTATATACTTGAGGCAAACAAAGGGGTGTAAAGAATAAAAAAGTTTTAGTGCAGTCCTTTGCAATACGGTTAACCGGATTCTGAAAATTAGCCGCACTGCATTTATTTTTTCTTCGGCGCTCTTAAAACTTTTAACCGCCTTATTAAAAATAAACCGGCACTTCATTTTATTACTTGTAGTAAGTTTTCAAAAATAAATTAATTAATAATAATGTGTGTATCAAGTTCAATTTTAGACTGCTGTTTATTGAACGGGCAGAAACAAAAATTAAAGAAAATAAAGCCGCACTTTTATGTACGGCTTTACTTGAGTCTTGTGCCTTGAACCTTACTGCTACTTAGTAAGCATCAACTTAATTGATTTGCTAAAGGCGCTTGCTTGTATTGAACAAATGTAAACACCGCTTGTCAGTTTGCTCGCGTCAAAATCTACTTTGTAATATCCGGCGCTTTTTGCTTCGTTTACTAATGTAGCAACCTCTTTACCAATAATATCATATACTTTTATTGTTACCATTCCATCTTTTGGTAATTGATAGTTAATAGTTGTTGTTGGGTTGAAAGGATTAGGGTAGTTACCGATAGAATATTCTGTTGGAACTTCACTTTCAGCCTTAGCTAACGCTAAATTGTTGTTTTGCATCGAAGGAAGCAGATTACCCCAAATTGTCATCCAGCCGTCGTCCGATAAAGTGCCTTCGGTTGTGTAGTAGGCTCGAACAGTGTATTCCAGCCATGTAGAATAATTTTTGACATTCGTTCGAGTATAATCTTGGTCTTCGAAATATCCAACGCCTCTGTTTACTGTACCGATATGAACCGGAGTGGTATATACACCATTATTATCTCTTCCCATGCGGTAAATATGGTATTGAGTTACCGCCGGATTTTGGTTATCTGTCCAAACAAGTTTTATCAGATCGTTAAGATCACAATCGAAATTAAAACTGACATATACAGGTCTTCCGGTATAATCGGCAGTGAATTCTTTGTGGGTAGTAGGAGTAATGGTGGTCCCATATAATATACCGTCTGACTTCCAGCCATTAAAAGTATACTCAATACCATCACTTGTGTAGTTTGATGTAGTTACAGTTGCTGTTACTGTATTTTGTTCAACAACAGAAACACTTGCTGAGTTTGTATAGTAACTTCCATTAACAACAATTGAATTTCCCGGAGCAGAGAAGGTGAGATTACACTGTTTTTTCATATCGGAAGACAAGGTTACACCGTTATCACTTGAACCAACCGTGTATGATAAGCTGCTAGATGTTTCTCCATTGAGCGGTTCGCCATTTCGTTTCCAATTACTATTATAGGTTCCGCTTGTATTCCACAACATCCAATAATCGCCATCCTGTTGGTTAATTGCCCCGACCGAGACAGACTCGTTTGGAAGTTTATAAACCTTATTAGCGGTTCCGTTTACGTTAACTTGATTGCCTTCTAAATTAATCACACCTCCGCTAAAATTATTTTGTGCAATAATTCCATTCTTCACATAAATAGTGTGAGTAGAGGTAAATGTAATTCCATATCCATCGCCAAAGTTTTCAAAAAGCTCCATTTTTAATGTATGCGTTCCCGGATCCGCGGCTATACTTTGTGGTATTTCATCGAAGTCGTTATTCTTTATACCGGTTCTGTAAGAGGTAGAGCCGTCTACCGTCAATTTAGCATAGGCGTTATATACATATGGGATTGCCGTTGTTTGCCAAGTCCAGTATATTGTTACTACTGCAGAACTAGCACCACTGGAAAGGTTATACGTCTGTCCATTAGACGGTGAAAATCCAATGTACTGAGCTTTGACGCTAACAAGTGATAATAAACTTATTAGCATAACAAATAAAAATGTGTTACTCTTTTTCATTTCTTTCTCCTAAAAATTTTAAAATATTGTAAATTAAGTGCGTAAATAAAAAATGCTATTGCAATGCATAAGCAAAGGTGAGCAGCCTTTAATTTTTATTTACATTCTTTGCAGTAAAAGGGTGTTAGCGCATCCTTTTACTGTTTTAAAACTCTTTTTCCTCCTAATCTAGTTTGCCATGTACAACGTAGTTTCTCCCATCTCTTGAATAGTGTATCATGAATACTTCTTTGTCAAAAATTACTCCCATTATTGCCTGGAGATCGGTTTTATCATAGACAGTAACAAAATCTGTTCCGTTGTAATGCATAATGCCACTAGAGCTGCCAATAAAAAAATCGTTTCTACTTCTTCCGCATATAATGTTTCCGTAAATGCCGGTACCGGTATTATTTTTCCACAATACAAGTTTTTTGTTTTCATACTTATAAATCCGCTCATTCATTGTTACAAAAACCTCGTCTCCCAGCTTGGTAACACTAGACCAACCTTGCTCTGCCAGTAACTCTTTTAATTCTTTTCCATCCCAATAATATAAACGCGCCGTAAAGATTTTATTCTCGAATGTTGTTCCAGATATAACAAGAATCCCAGTTTTCGGGTCTTGTTGCACTTGCGCTAAACCAACTTTTGTTGTCGGTACGTCTTCTAACAGCCAATTAACCCCATTATAATGTGCTATCATTGCTTTATAATTAAGGGTAGAATTATTCTGAACACTACCGACAGCATAAATGTCGGATTTGGATTTACCATCCATCCCTACGAACCAAGCGGCATCAAACCCTGTTACATTATACTCTCCAAACTTCGACCAAGCTGTGCCATTATATTTCCAAATGGTATTATTAACATTTCCTAACCATACTTCATTAGGAGAGCTTCCCCATATAGCGCTTGGTTGAACATATCTTGGAATAGAATCACAACGCCATTGGTTGCCGTTAAAATGCCATATTTGTGTTGCAGAATAGCTACTTGACCCCACCGCCCAGATATTCTGTGGCGAGCTTCCCCAAATATCTGTTAATTGCAACGCTTCATTGCCGGGCTTTATTTCAGTAAAATCCCACACATAATCTCTTCTGCCGGCCGACGGTTCTTCGGGTTTGGTTATTTCGCTCTTGCAAGAGAGTGTTATAAGAATTGCTGTAAATAGAATTGTTAAGAGGCTTACGGGTTTCATATCTCCCCCGAGTTTAAGTTGTATACAAACAGATACTTTAAGAACTAACTGTAAATAAGTTTTTTTTTTTTTTGATAGTCAAGTCTTTTTATTGAGGGGTGTTTTTTTGCACTTAGGCAACGAGCAAAAAGGAATGGCAGTAATGGAAACGTAAAGACGCCATTACCGGCGTCTCTACTTTAAATAATTACGAACGCCACAAGTAACTCATCTTAAAGAAAAATCCCCGCTGAGCTTCTTTGAAAGAGCCGCTTGCTATGTAGCGGTTCTGCGGTTCATCCCATTCTGTTTTGTTATACAAAGAGCCGTAGCCAAGATGCATAACCGTTCCCGGCACATAAGTGAATGAAACAAGAAAATCGGTAAGCAGCTGCTTTTTATATTTGTTGTACTCTGCAACACCTCTAAAGAATAAATACTTGTTTACCTGATAAGTCAACCGCTCACGAATTATGGGATACTCATAAATCAATTCATCATTGACGGTTCGGTAGAAGTCGGAGAATATAAAGCTTGTATAAGACTCAATATTCTGTGTAGGACGGAAAGTTAATGTAGCTGTAATTCTGTTTGAGTAACCTTGAAAGGGAGAGGAGGAATAATAGATAGACTGCATTCTTCTATAAGTAATATTTGATGCAAACTGCTTTGTAAACTGTCCGCCGAATGAAACAGCAACACCGCCCGTATTAAATTTCTCTCTCTCAAAAATCTCGGTAGCATAAATAAGTTTAATTTTGGCATAGAGAGAACCGAACATATATGTTTGAGCGGAGATATGATTAAACGTTTCCCACTTTTCGCTAGGCATATCTTTCAACTGTGCGGAAAATGCTTCAAGATCAATTCTGGAAATGAACGATGAAGCCGGAAAAAGTTTTGGTCTAACTAAACCGGTAAAAGATAAAACTCCGTTTCTTGTTAAGTAACCGGTCTCAACAAAGAAATCCCTCGAAATATTCTTAAAAGAGAAATCATAAAACAAATCGCGCGAATCAAAATTGTAGCGGAGACTTAACACAGAGCCATCTTTTGCTTTATCAATGCCGGAATATTTTGTGCCGGAAAAAATTCCGTTCCACTCAAGCGTGCTTGATTGAGTAACGCGAAAAATTCCATCGGCACCGGCAACACGGTTGGAATTATTTTTTGTTTCTCTTCCGGTATAGATTGCGCCGATGTAGCTGTCTTCGGAAAGAGTTCTCTTAAAACGAAGGATTGGAAAGGTAGCATATTTCCCATCCGTCTCATCGGGCAATTCATCCATAGAAAAAAGTGCTGCAAGAGTATTCTTTGTTCCAAGTTTACCGCTGAGTTTTAATCCGGTTAGAGGATTTACAATTGTTCTTGTATGGACTAATGTTCCAAGCGGATCAACTTCCGAAGTTCCTAATCCAGCTACGTTAAATATTTCACTTCCTTCCAAAAAGAAGGGGCGCTTTTCGGCATAGAACAAAGAGTAGCGCAAGTTAACGTCAACCTGTCCGGCATCGGATTCAACCTGACTGAAATCGGGATTATAAGTAGCGTCAAGAATCAGATCGGAAGTAATTCCATATTTTGCGGTTAAGCTTAAATCGCCTTTATTTTCAGTACGGGCAAGTTCATTTTTATTTCTTGCGTATTTATTGCTGTAAGTAAAAGCCGGAAGCAGTTCGAACAAAGTATAATGTTCCAAATCGTTGTATTCAAGCGGAGTCATCTGCATAAGAAAAGCCATTCCCAGTTTCGGATCGAGTTCCGGAAAAGATGAATGCTCAATTGTGCGGCTGATGTAGCGCTCAAAGAAGATAGACATTGTTACCGGATTGGCATCGGAGTAACGAATACTTTTTAGAGGAATAGAAATTTCTATGGAGTAGCCGTCCGGCAGCATTTGTCCCGCACTGTACCAAACAAAGTCCGCGCTAAAATCTTCAATGTTGGCAGCGTAACGGCTGTCGGTTTGTATTCCGTTCGGATTAATATAAAATGCATAGAGAGATTGCTGATCGAAAAAGGAATCGAGATTAATGCAAACCCAGTCATCGGAACGGATATTGTCTCTGCTGTTAACGGACGTTTTAATTTTATCCGGTTCGGTATCGTAACAGCGGAAAGCGAAGTAAAGATTTTGACTGTCGTAACCGGCATAGGCAACAGTTTTTTGCGAAGCGTCTTTGCCAAAATCGGGCGAGAAAGTTTTGAAAGTAGAAATGGATAAAACATTTTTCCATTCGGCTTCCTCCAACTTACCATCAATAGTTGGAGGAGTTAAAATTCTTGTAGGCTTAAGAGCTTCCCCCGCAAGACATAGAGATGAGAATAGGAGAAGAAACGAAAGAGATTTCTTCATTTAAGAACCCATTATTTGGATGAATTATTTTTTAGCTCATTTATAAATTGCGCATCAATCCAGTACATAGCATTGCTGCCGTTGCCCGGCGAGTTGTGAATCTTCCGGAGCCAATCGTAACTAAAACTTTCATTTTCCTTAAACAAGTTTTCATCCGGCTTCATAGACATAAAGAAAAAGTATTTACCATCGCGTGTAACGTATGGAGAATATTCATTGAATTGTGAATTGACTTTTTCCCCCATGTTAATTGGAGTTTGCCAGGTATCGTCAAAATTTCTAAAGACAATATAATAATCTGCCGCACCTTTTCCATCCTTCGCGCGATACACACTTACTATTAAGTATTTTTCCTCAGGATCGATAAATGCGTTAAAGCGGTCAGCACCAAAGTTAATTTGCTCGGGCAGTTTTTCCGGCTCAGAATATTTTCCTTCAACTAATTTTGATCTATAAATAGCGTTGCTTCTATCAGCAGCTTCGCGGGTAAAATAAATTGTTCCGCTATTAGTAACTGAAGGGAAATACTCATCGGTTGCTGAATTAATCGGTTCACCGATGTTGCGCGGTTCGCTCCAGTTATCATTAATTCTATCCATTACCCAAACATCGTAGCTTTCCTTTTCTCCGGTTGGTGATGTCTTAGATCTGTTGGAAACAAAATACATTTTCTTTCCGTCCGGCGAAATGCATGGTTCTGTATACGCGTACTTTGCGTTTTTAGCGAATGGAGCTACTTCCGGTTTTGTCCACTTTCCATCAACAAACTTTGTGCAGAGTATAGTGCTGAAAATAAAAGTTGAACCATGAACGGTGAAGTAGATTTCTTTTCCATCCGGAGTTATTGCCATATCCCGTGTTGGCAAGCCGGTTGTAACTAACCCCGGCATGAAAATCTTTGCAGTCATTCCCGGAGGTTCTTGGCCAAGATATTTATCAAAAGTTTGTGCTATTGAACTTATCTCAAAAAGCAAAATAAAAACTAATAATGTTGGCAATACATTTATTGGATTCTTCATACCGTTCCTTATTATTTAGTTAAGAATTTGCGAATTAATCCAAAATAAATTTCCGGTTTTTCAATGTGAACGAAATGTCCGCAATCCGAAACAACGTTCAGTTCACAATCTTTTATTTCTTTATCCATTCTTTCAACTGCTTCAGTTGGGATGATATCATAATCGCCACGAATAATTAAAGTGGGACAATTGATTTCCTTCAATTTCGGGTACAGGTTATAGTTCATCATATAAGGAGCAAACATTGCGGAGCAGGCGAAAAATTTTTGAACACGGTCGCGATCGAAATAGTTGAAATCTCTTTTTTTGGTAAAAGACGAATCGAAGAAATAGGGATTGGTTCTGATCTCCATAAATTTTTTGAATGTCTCCGGATTTGTTTTAACATCGGCCATTTGAGAGAGCTTTGTAAGTTTCTCTTTTTCTTGCGAAGATAAGCGACTTAAAATTGTTTTTTGAATTTCCGGGATAAACTTACTGCTGCCCGGTGCCGGCTCCAATAACAAAAGTTTCTTTACATGCTGAGGATACTTTAATATGTAGTTGAGAGCAATTGTTGCACCCCAAGATTGTCCGGCTAAATATACATTTCCAAGATTGAATTCTTTTCTAATCCCTTCGAGGTCTTCCACCAAAGTTTCCATATCTACTTTTTCATCTTTCGTAAATGAAGAAGACCTTCCGCATCCCCGCTGATCATTGAAAACTAATTTGTAATTATCAGCTAATACTTTGAATGGCTCGAAAAGATAATCGTGTGCTAAACCGGGGCCACCGTGTACAATTAATATCGGTTCACCAGTTCCAATTACTTTACAGTAAAGTTCTGTACCATTGATTTTTTTGATTCCATCGAAATAAGGTGTTGGTTGTGCAAGTGTTATGAGAGCAGTTGTCAGTATAAGAAGAAAAGCTAGTTTACCTTTCTTTAACGTGATCATGTTAATGCCTCTTAATTTGATTTGCGGATTAAGGAAAACCGTTTGTAGCGGTTTTCCTTGTGCAAAATTAGACGTTTTTACTTTGAGCGGGTTAGCAGAATTTTACGAGCGGTCAATCTTTCTTTTGGTTGTAGCCTTTATCCCCAAAAGGCTGAAGTTTTTCCACCCACATCTCTTCTAGGACTTTTAAGTCTTCCGTGTAGTCGTATTTGGAATCTTCCTTCGGCTCAAGCGTATCAATAACTTCGAACACGAATAGTGCTCTGCCTAGCCTAGCATAATCTTCTCTGAGCTCTTTACTAGTATGTGCGCCAATATCTAAATTAAACTCGAAACGGTTTGCCATGCCCCGTAAATTTTTGCTACTTGCCAGATATATTTTCCCATTCGCCAGATTTCTAATCTGGAATATTCCCATCGGCTGAACGGTTTGCTTGTATTGCTTTACAATTTCTTTTTTGTCAATCACTTCTTTTCTCCATCTTCAGTTAGCCAATAAATTTGATTTTCCCTCTGCATCATTCCTTCTTCTATCAGTAGGCGTCTAATTGTGCAGTGATCGTCGTAGGTTTCGTTAATCAAACTATCAACTTCATTTTCCGTGTACTTTTTGTTCGTATTGAATTTCTTAATAAACTCATCAAGAATAATTAGTTTCTTCTTTCTCTGCACCGGCAGCTTTGTAAGTCTTTTGTTCTTCATAAAAGTTTTCAGAACCTTTTGCCGGTATTTTTCAACTCTTTCGTCCTGTACAAACTTTTCTATGTTGTCGAATGAAGTCAGTTCGCGCAAAGTGAGATTAAATATTTCGTCATTCACTTGATAGACAATGTAATACTGATCTTTCTTTTTGAATACCAGTCCGGCTTTCTCAAGTTTCTTTAGGTGAAACGAAACTGTTGAAACAGCTAAATTGATTCTATGCGCGAGTTCTTCCACATACTGAGGTTTCTGCAGAACTGCGTTTAGGACTTGCAGACGCGAAGTATCCGCCAGCGATTTCATTATTTCTATACTTTTAGAAATTTCCATAGTTTTATATGTTTCGATAATTGTCGAAACAAAAATAATCAAGAACTTTTCGCTTGTCAATCCATTTCTATATTTATCGAAATAAATAATTGCTCGGTTGACTTTGTGTTTTTGCTAATGTCGCAAGTGAAATTCACTTAACACATACATTCTGCCTCTTTTTACTATTTTTGTGCAAAGAAATAACGAAAGGACTTTCGAATTTATGTCAACAAAAACACAATTAGCAGTTATTGGCGGCGGACCGGGCGGTTATGCTGCTGCGTTTCTTGCGGCTGATCTTGGAATGCAAGTTACTTTAATAGATATGGAAAAGAATCCGGGCGGTGTTTGTCTTTACCGCGGATGTATTCCTTCAAAAGCATTGCTGCATGTAGCTAAACTGATAAATGAAGCTGAAGAAGCAAAAAAGTGGGGCGTTGATTTTGGCGAGCCGAAAATTGATATCACTAAACTGCGCGATTTTAAGAATGGCGTTGTAAATAAACTCACCGGCGGATTGGGTCAGCTTGCTAAGCAGAGAAAAGTTAACTACATAAATGGTAAAGCTACTTTTGTAAATTCGAATACTCTTACAGTTGCCAAAGCAGATGGTACTACTGAAGAAGTAGTTTATGAAAAGGCGATTCTCGCTACCGGTTCGGTTCCAACAAAAATTCCGGGATTATCGATTGATTCACCACGAGTAATGGATTCTACTTCTGCACTTGAATTGAACGATGTGCCAAAGCGTTTACTTGTTATTGGTGGCGGATATATCGGATTAGAGCTCTCAACGGTTTACGCTTCACTTGGCAGTGAAGTTACTGTTGTTGAAATGCTTCCCGGATTATTACCCGGCGCGGATAGAGACATGGTTGCAGTTCTTGAGCGCAGAGTAAAATCTTTAATGAAAAATGTCTTTACCGAAACAAAAGTTGTTGATCTAAAAGATAATGGCGATTCCGTTACCGTTAAATTGGAAGGCGTTAAAGTTACAGAACCGGAGCAGACATTTGATAAAGTTTTGATTTCAATTGGAAGAAGACCCGTTACAACCGGTTTCGGATTAGAGAATACAAAAGTAAAAGTAAATGAACGCGGCTTTGTAATTACAGATAAAACTATGAAGACCGACGATGAAAGCGTTTATGCTATTGGTGATATTGTCGGTAATCCAATGCTTGCTCACAAAGCAGCAGCAGAAGGCAAAGTTGCGGTAGAAGCAATTCTTGGTCATAAGGTTGCATTCGAACCGAACGCAATACCGGCAGTTGTGTTTACCGATCCGGAATTAGCTTGGGCTGGAATTACGGAAAATGAAGCGCGCGAAAAAGGAATTAAAGTTGAAGTCGCTAAATTCCCTTGGGGTGCAAGCGGACGTGCAACTACCTTAGATAGAAATGATGGAATGACTAAGTTGATTGTAGAACCGGAAACAGAAAGGATTCTTGGCGTTGCTATTGTTGGCGTAGGTGCCGGAGATATGATTGCCGAAGGTACACTTGCAATTGAAATGGGCGCGGTTGTTAAGGATTTGGAACTAACAATTCATCCGCATCCGACTTTATCTGAAACAATGATGTTTGCGGCTGAGCTGTATTACGGACATGCAACAGATATGTACCGTCCAAAGAGAAAATAATTTCTTTCCGAAGAGCCCCACAAGCTTGGGGCTCTTAATTAATTTCCTTTCTAGCTTGTACATTGCAATTTGTTTATTAGCATTTAAGCAAAAAAATATAACCTTTCCACGACATAATCGTCCTAATAAGAAAAAATTACCGAACGGTAGGTATATTCCTTGAATGATGCTATTTTTTGAACATACTTACCGTTAAATAAAGGAATTTAATTTTGAAATCTATTAATGAGAATTACATACAAGGCGATACAAAACAAAAAATATTTAATGCAGCGGCAGAGCTATTTGCGCGGGATGGCTACCATAAAACCTCTGTGAGAGAAATTTGCGAAGCCGCAAAGGTTACTAAGCCGGTTCTATACTATTATTTCAAGGATAAGGAAACACTTCTTGAAGCGCTAATGATAGAGACCTATTCTCGGATGGATGAGTTAATGTCTTTGCATCTTGGCTCTATGACAAACTTAATTGAGGTAATAACCGGGCTATCGAAACTCTATCTGGAATTTTTAACAAAGTATCCAAACCTTACAAAATTTTCGGTTTTCATTCAAAGCACAAACGTGCCTAAGCGAATTCTGGAGATTAAAATGCAGCGTTATAAAAATGAGATGGAACGATTCATTAATCTTATAATTCATTCACAACGAAAGGGTTTGGTTCCATCTAAGTACGATTCCGAAATACTTGCTATTAATTTTATCGGATCAATCACCTTACTAGTTGTTGAGTATTTACTGTTTGATAATGACATTAACAAACTGCAACACAAACTCAATGATTTTACCAAATTTTGGATTAAAGCATTTTTAACTAATGATACCGTGGAGAATTAACTATGAGGTATGTTCTAAAGGTTAGTCTAATCTTCCTTTTTAGTGTGATTTCTGTAACTGGACAGACTGCACAAAGAAACATTGTTTATCTGTCCCTTAACGAAGTGATAGGAATTTCCAAGACCGAAAATTTATCACTCAGATTAAAACAACTGGAGTACGATTCGCAAAATCTTGAATTATGGAAATCATACTCAAATTTTTTGCCGACAGTTAACTATCAAGGATTGGCAACAAACAACCTTGAATTGCCCGTATTTGTATTTATGGGGCAGCAATTTGTTGTGGGTACCAAATTCACTTTTCAGCACTCGCTCGATCTTACGATGCCGATATTCACCGGAGGATCAAGGTGGTTCAATGTTAACATTCAAAAGGATTTGCGAAAATCCTTGAACGAAGAGTTGAAGGGGAAAGAGCAAGAGGTTGTCTTACAAGCGTTGCAAGCTTATTACGGAATAGTACTTGCAAACGCACTATTAACCACATCGGAAGAAGCAGTAAGCGTGGCCGAGGCAAATCTTACGCAAGTTAGTAAACATCACTCTGCGGGTACAGCAACCGAATTTGATCTGCAAAGAGCAAAAGCACAGTATGCTGCTAGCTTGCCGGGACTGGAAAAAGCAAAAGCAGAAAAGATTATGAGTATGCAGAGATTAAAATATTTATTAAACATGTCCTTGGATGATTCGCTCATTGTTACTGATTCGCTGATATCAAATGATTTTCTAAGGAGTTTTAAAACTACTTCTCTGGAGGAATTTAAAAATCTATCGAGAGAAAACCGTTCTGATGTTAAATCGATTGAGTATAAGTTAAAGGCAACAGAACAGGGAGAAAACATAGCGCTGGGAAGTTTTGCCCCAACGATAGCTGCGTCTGCGAATATAGCGCATCAAGCACAGCTAGATAATTCACATGTTAAATGGAACGATTACATTCGCTCAAAATCAATTTCTCTCTCTTTAATCTGGCCGGTGTTTGAAGGTGGCCGGAAAATGATAAACTATCAGCAGGCTAAAATACAGACAGAGCAAATGAAAATTGTTCTTGAGCAGGCAGATAAAGGAAGAATTCTTGATGTTCAAGAAAATTACTACGGCTATAAAGAGGCAATTAAAAGTTTGGAAAGCTTAGAAGAAGCAATGATTCAATCAAAAGAAAGCTTACGTCTTTCCAATTTGCTTTACAAAGAGGGGATGAGCACTCAGCTTGATGTACTTAATGCGCAATTGCTTAATACATCCAACCGAACACAGTACTACCAAGGCGTTTTTAACTATAATATCAGCCAGCTCAACTTGATGTATTCAATAGGGTTGCTGAATAAAATTTGGGAATAATTACGAGGAGAAAATGAAACGACTTTTTTTATCAGCAGTAATTTTATCGATACTATTTACTACTGCATGTACACAGAAAACCGAACAAATAACCGAAAAAACTGTTCCAGTAAAAGTGTTCACCGCTAAGCTAGATAATATTGGAAACTATGTAACCGCAACCGGAACAATTACAGCCTTTGAAGATGTGGTTTTATACGCAAAGGTTTCGGAAAAGATTGACCACCTACTTGTCAAACCGGGAGATAAAGTTACTCAAGGACAGACATTAGCAGTTCAGTACAATGAAATTCTAAAACAAAGTGTTGAAGCAGCCGAAACCGGAGTTAGGAGTGCTGGAACACAATTCAAATTGGCGGAACAAGAATTTGCTAGAATGAAAAATTTATATGTACAAAATGCAATTAGCATTCAACAGTATGATCAAGTAAAAACACAGACGGAGTCTTCAAAGTTGGCCTTAGAGGGAGCGAATGTTCAGCTAAAGCTTGCAAAAGAACAATATGAAAATAGCTTTATCAAAGCGCCGTTTGCCGGAACAGTAGCTGCTGTCCAAGTTGAAAAGAATCAAATGATTGCTGCCGGTGTTCCGGTTGCACAGGTTATCAGTCCCGGTTCTATGAAAGCAAAAGTGAAAATTCCTTCTACAGAAATTGCCGGAATTGTTAAAGGGCAAGCTGTGAGAATTCAGCTCCCAACAGTTCCAAACAAAACTTATGATGGTGTTGTTTCGGAAATTGATTATGCGGTTGATCAGTTCTCGAAAAACTTACAAGTAGAAATAGCAGTTAAAAATACGGACAGCAATGTTAAATCGGGGTTGTTTGCGGAATTCTTAATCGAAACCTCGACTAGAAAAAATTCATTGATTATTCCTGAAAACGCAATTCTTAGCAGAACCGAAATCACAATAGATAAAGAGACCGGACTACAAGAATCGGTCAAGAAACATTTTGTGTTTGTCGTTAAAAACGGAAAGGCAGAATTGATTGAGATACAAACCGGCATTGGCAGTGGTGGACGTGTAGAGGTTACTTACGGGCTAAATGTTGGCGATGTGATTGTAGTTGTTGGACAAAATATTGTTAAGTCCGGTGAAAAAGTAAAAATAATTGACTAAAGCGAGTTAAGAAAATGATATTAACAAAGTTTTCGTTGAAGAGACAAATTACACTTATGATGTTCTATGCTGTAGTTATAGGATTCAGTTTGTTCTCATTTTCCCAGTTAAAGATAGATTTCTTTCCCGATATAGTATTTCCAATTGCCGGTGTAATCACAAACTATTCCGGTGTTGGTTCTGAAGACATTGAAAATCTAGTTTCGCGTCCTATTGAAGAGGCAGTTTCATCGGTTAAGAATATTGAAAAGGTAAATTCACAATCATTCAAAGGAGCCTCAATAGTTACGCTTGAATTCAAATATGGAACCGACATGAATCAAGCGGAAGCCGATATACGAAAGAATATTGATTATATAAGAGATTATTTGCCAAGTGATGCAAATGAACCAATTGTATTTGTGTTTGACCCGTCTATGAGTCCGGTTGTATTCTTAAGTCTGAGTTCGGATTACTTGGGATCGGCTGAATTGCGAAGACTGTCTGAAGAGACAATTGAACCGCTTCTTGAAAGAGTTGAAGGAGTGGCTTCGGTGCAGACACAAGGCGGTATGCAAAGACAAATAAATGTGAATTTGAATCCAACATTATTAGCTTCGTTTGGATTGGCCCCGGATGAGGTTGCTCAAGCTATTCAAGCGGGAAGCGGACTATTGCCGGGCGGTACAATCGAAACAAAGCAAAAGAATTACAACCTAAGAGTTTTTAGCGAGTACAGAACAGTTGAGCAAATAAAGAATACTATAGTTACTGTAAAAGGAACTCAGTCGGTTCTTGTTAAAGATGTTGCAACTGTTGAAGACGGCTACAAAGAGAACGCGTCGGAAGTTCGTACTGATTATGGTGATGGCGTAATGTTAATGGTAATGAAGCAGTCCGATGCAAATACTGTTCTTACTTCGAGAAGAGTTAAAGAAGCATTACCGGGAATTCTATCGCGATTACCGCAAGGAACTAAGTTATCCTCTCTTTGGGATCAATCAGATTTTATTATGCTCTCAATTAACAACTTGAGCGATACGGCAATAATAGCTTTCATTCTGGCTTTCATTGTTATCTATGTCTTTCTGCGTAACATACGCGGTAGTTTAATTATGGGAGTTTCTATTCCACTTTCCGTAATAATAACATTTGCTGTTTTGTATGCCGCAAACTTAACACTAAATATTATTTCTATGGCTGGGCTAGCTTTGGCAATAGGAATGCTTGTGGATAATTCCATTGTAGTTCTCGAAAATATTTACAGACATAGAGAACTTGGGGAGGACAGAATGGTTGCGGCTGATAAAGGGACAGCAGAAGTAGGAATGGCAATTACAGCTTCTACATTAACAACAATTGCCGTATTCATTCCTGTGCTGTTTGTTCCGAATGTAACCGGCCAATTATTTAAAGATCTTGTTCTAACAATTACGTTCAGTTTAATTGTGTCTTTAATTGTGGCATTAACAATTGTACCAATGATGTCTGCGAACATTCTGAGATTGGAAGAGAAGAAAGAAGAGGGTAGACTTAATAAGTTGAAAAATAAGGTGGGTTATTGGCTGGAAAGGATGGTTTTCCATTACAGTAGAATTTTGAATTGGTCGTTATTGCACCGCAAGTTTGTATTGATGGTAACCACAGTACTTTTTGTTCTATCCTTGGTATTAACAACGTTCCTTGGGGGAGAATTCCTACCTAAAAGCGATCAAGGCTTTGTCGATTTCTTCATGGAATCTCCTTCCGGTACTCCAATTGAAAAAACAAGACTATATGCATATCAAATAGAGGAAATGGTAAAAGAGATAGTTCCGAAAGAGGCGTTGGAATCGGTTGCAATTTTTTATGGAGAAAGAGAAGGAATTGGTGCCTTTGGCACAACTTCCAGTACAATAGAAACAATTCTCAAACTCAAGCCTAGAGAACAAAGAACTATCACTCAATTTGAAGTACAAGATAAGCTGAGAGAAAAATTAGATGAAATCCCGGGGGTAACATATTACTTTCAAGAAGGTGCAACTTTTTCAACTGAAAAAGATATTGAGGTAAAAGTAATTGGATTTGATGTAGACGGTGCTAAAGCAATTGCTAATCAATTAAAAAGTAAGTTCGAGAAAGTTGAAGGATTTGTTGACATATCCTTAAACACAAAAGAAACTACCCCGGAGCTTCAAGTTCATCTTAACAAAAACGTTATGAATGATCTTAAGCTTACATCGCTTTCGGTTGCGAGTAATATTTCAACAGCAATGCAGGGCAAAGTAATTTCGCAATACAGAGAACTTGGCGATGAGTATGACATACGAATTCAGTACAACAAGAAATATCGGAATCAAAAAGAAGCTGTTGAAAATATGCAAATTCCATTGGCCACCGGAGAGATGGTTCAATTAAAGCAGATTGCAAAAATTGTTGAAGAAGAAGCTTCGCCTACAATTTTTAGAGAAAACCAGAGCAGATATGTTTCTGTTGGCGTCGCTCTTTCCGGAATTGATCTTTCAAAAGCAGTTGAGGAAGTAAACAAAATTGTTGCCGAAACGCCAATTCCTTCCGAGTTTCAAGTAATTATTGGCGGAACTGCGGAAGACCAGCAAGAAGCATTTTTCTATTTGTCTTTGGCATTTATTGCCGCAATTCTGTTGGTCTACATGATTATGGCTGCACAGTTTGAATCTCTGGTTGATCCGCTGATTATAATGTTCACCGTTCCGCTTTCTATAATTGGGGTATTCATCTTTTTGTTTATAACAGGCACAAGTATAAGTGTTATGGCGCTTGTTGGTATTGTAATGCTTGTTGGTATTGCGGTTAATAACGGAATTGTGCTGGTTGATTATATTAATCAATTAAGAAGAGAAGGGTACGAATTGTTCGATGCTGTTAAAGTTGGCAGTGTTGCGCGGTTACGTCCGGTTTTGATGACCGCTCTAACTACAATCTTAGGCATGGTACCCCTCGCAATGGAATTAGGTTCAGGCTCGGAAACATGGACTCCTCTTGCCCGAGCTGTAATCGGAGGATTAAGTACAACTACTATACTAACATTAGTTATTATTCCAATTCTCTATGTTAGTTTTGAAAGAATGGGAGACAAAGTGAAATCATATTTGAAAAAACGAAACGGTAAATAAAATATGTACCTCCGGATTTTTGCTTAAAAATCCGGAGGTATTGTTTCTCTGAATCCGGGAAGCTTTTCTATAAACTATTCGGCACTTAACAATCAACACCATTTTTTTTTATTAGCAAAAATCAATATTACTCATTAGGTTCGGAGCGTTGATTCCGATCAAAGTGAGGCTCTATTGAAAAGTAAGTTTGTTTTTATCTCCATTTTATTTTTTACAACAATTTCATTTGCACAAAATTACGATTGGGTGCGTCACGATTCTCTTGTAAAAGCGGGAATCAATCAGATATATGGAATTGAATTAGATAAAGCAGATAAAACTTTTGATGTGGTTGTTAAAGAGTATGCCAAACATCCTTCCGGCAAATTCTTTAAAGCGATGACAACATGGTGGAGAATTCTTCTTGATCTTGAAGATGAAAGCATGGATGATAAGTTTTACGACCAGCTTGAAGAAGTGATTGATCTTTGTGATGATATTTTGGACGATAATGAGCGAAGTGTTGATGCCATGTTTTTTAAAGGAGGCGCGCTTGGTTTCCGGGGACAGCTTCGGGCAATTCGGGAAAGTTGGTTCAAAGCTGCACTTGATGGAAAAGATGGACTTAATCTTGTGTTCAAATCTTACGAAGTAAATCCCAAGAATGTAGATGTTCAGCTTGGCTTCGGAATTTATCATTACTACGCTGATGTAATTCCGCAGAAATTCCCGGCAGTAAAACCATTTATGGTTTTCTTTCCCAAAGGTGATAAGAACCGCGGTATTAAGGAACTCGAAAATGTGGCAATGAATGGAAGATATACTCGAATAGAATCGCGCCACTTTTTGCAGAAGCTGCTTTTCCAGTTTGAAGAGAATATGGAAGAATCCCGCAAGTGGGGAAAAGCACTGCTTGCCGATTTTCCGAACAATCCGAATTTCCAAAAGTATTACGGGCTCACTTACATAAAAGAAAATAATTATCCGGAAGCAGTAAAAACATTTAGAGATATTTATTACAAATGTGAACGTGGTTTACCCGGTTACAACAAACGCTATAAACGCGAAGCCACATATTATCTTGGAATGGATTTCATGCTGAAAAACAAAGCTGATTCTTCGGCTTTCTATTTTGAGAAATCGGAAAAACTCTCGCGTGAGATTGATAAAGGAAATGAATCTGGATTCTTTATTAATACAATTTTGTTTTTAGGCTATATGAATGATTTGCAGGGCAAGCGGGATAAAGCAATCAAGTATTACAATGAATCTTTACGCATTAAAGAAAGAAATAATTCTTACGAGCAAGCTGAGCGCTATTTAAAAACACCTTACAAAAAGTAATTGAGAATTTAGAATGGAGAATTGAGAATTCAATTCAAATAATTCTCCATTTTCCATTTTCCATTATCAATTATAAATTAGTGCTAATCCCAAATCTGTGCATAGCGCCGACAAATCCAAGAGATGAAAACGCATAATCCACATTATAGCCTTTAACAATAAAGCCTACTCCAAGATTAAATCCGGCTAATCCGGCAGATGAACCAACTTTAAGTTCTTTTCTCTTTTCGTTGTCGTAGCCAAAACGCAAGCGAAGGCTTTGTCCAAGCCTAAACTCACCGCCGAATGTAATCTGTGTAAAGCGGTCCAAGAATTTATTTTGTTTCTGATTCAGCTTATTAAATGACCAGTAAAATTTAAGAGGTAAGTTTTCCAGTTGCTTGGCAAATCCGAAGCGGATATCAAGCGGGAGGTCTTCTTTAGTTTCGAAATAAGATGAAAGCTGAGCGCCGAGATTTAAAACTGAAAAACCAAAATTCCATCTCGATTCCGGAATTGCATAGTGCAGACCAAGATCAATTGCCGCTGCAGCAGAAGAAACATCGGAAATTTTAGAATAGATGAGTTTAACATTTGCACCGTAGTAAAAATTCTCATCTAGCTGATTTCCGTAGCCAAGGGTAACAGCCATATCGCCTGCGCTAAATTCGCCAAGATTGTTTCCTTGGGCATCTGCTTTAATAAATGAACCATAGCTTATATATTGAATTGCCGCACCGAACTTTCCAATTCCTTCAAAATCTTTGGAAGCAACAAGGCTTGCGGAATTTACATCTTCCAAATGTTTCAAGAAAGAAAATGAAATTGGAGTTCCTTGAAGTAGATTTATTCCAGCCGGATTATAAAACATGACATTAGGATCATCGTTATTGGCTACAAAACTGCCGGCAACAGCGGCTGCGCGGGGACTGTTATCAAGGCGTAAAAACTCGAAAGCGCTTTGTGCTGAAAGTATAGAAACCGAAAGAAATGCTAAAACCAAAATCTTCTTCATTTACATCTCAAATTTTGATGCGATTTTACACATAAATAAGCATATAAGGCAAGGTAAACCGTGGTGCAAATTTTTTGGAACAAATGAAAAACCCGCTCTGTTAGAGATTACGAAACGATTACTTGAATCGACTTGGCTTTAACCCTAAATTTGAAACAATATAAAAGAGGAGTAAGATGAACGGATTTAAAACTGTCGTTCTTATGACAACAATGATGGTTTTGTTTATTCTTGTCGGCAACATAATTGGTGGCGAGAAAGGAATGATGATTGCTTTTCTATTTTCGCTGGCAATGAATTTTGGCTCATATTGGTTTTCCGATAAATTAGTTCTTAAGATGTATGGCGCTCAGCAGATTTCACGCGAGGATTCTCCGCAGCTGTTTGATAGCGTAGAAAAGCTCGCTATGAAAGCCGAACTGCCGATGCCTAAAGTATATATAATGAATAATCCAACACCGAATGCATTTGCTACCGGCAGAAATCCAAATAATGGTGCAGTTGCAGTTACAACCGGTATTATGAATTTGTTGAACAAGGAAGAATTGGAAGGTGTTATTGCCCACGAATTATCTCATATAAAAAACAGAGATATTTTGGTCGGTACAATAGCGGCAACTTTAGTTGGAACGATTACATACATTGTTCAGTTTGCAATGTTTTTTGGCGGCGGAAGAAGCGATGACCGCGAAGAAGGTACTAACCCAATTGTTGCTATTTTAATGTTGATATTGGCTCCAATCGCAGCGATGTTAATTCAAATGGCAATTTCGCGTTCTAGAGAATATATGGCGGACGATGGGGGTGCACAGATTTCCGGTAAGCCACTTTCGTTGGCTTCGGCATTGAACAAACTTCAACATGGCAATGCTGTTGTTCCAATGCGAAATGCCGGACAAGCTTCAGCGCATATGTTTATTGTTAATCCGCTTCATGGCGGCGGTGTAATGAAATTGTTTTCAACTCATCCGCCTATCGAAGAAAGAGTTGCCCGTTTGCAAGAAATTGCTGCCGGCAGAAGATAATTTTTCACTAGCGACTCTTAGCTGAAGAGTCGCTTTATTTTCGAGAATTTTTGAAAAGATTATTCATCACATATTGTGTTTTAATTCTTGCCCCGGCATTATTATGGGGACAAGCGAAAACCAATTTAGAAAACTATTTTCAATTAATTGATAACTCGGTAGATAAGGTTAGCCAAACACTGCCTAATGAAGCATCGGTGGTACTTACGGTTTCCGGTCCGGCGTCTTTAGAATTACTGAAGTCAAAGGTATTTCAGTCCTTTTCTAAGCACGGTTACAAAGTAACAAGCGAAACCACACCTCAAACTTACAAAGCTGCTTATACATTTCATCAGACCAACGTTGAATACTTAAATGCGGAGAAGGAGAGCTTCTTTGGTAATATTGTGGCCGAACGACTAATGAACCTGAAAGGGAATATTTTATTAACTACGCCGGAGAATCAAGTTAAGGCTTTTGAAGTAGATGAATCGCTTAAAGACACAGTTTCGGTTGATGAAATCAAGAGTTTAGAAGATTCATCAGTCCCGTTTACTCAAGGAAAGATGCCCGAAACACCATTTTTCTCTAATCTATTGGAACCGGTTCTGGTTGTAGGTACTTTAATTACAACAATTATTCTATTGTTTACAGTAAGAGGAAAGTAATAGCAAAGCGCAGTTTCTCGACTGGTCCAAATTGATTATTTTTACACCCTAATTAAGGAGATATATTTTGTTAAGAAAGTTAAATCTGGTTGCTCTGCTGTTTCTAGCGCTTTTGATTACGAACTGTTCGAATGTAAAGGATACAAGTAAATTCAATGCGGAAGAATACTACAATTATTTGATGACGCTTTATAATGATGAAGACTATGAAGTTGCTGTTCAAGAATTTCAAAACTTCCTTCTTCAGTATTCAGGCAGTGCGTTTAACGACGATGCCCAATATTATCTTGCAATGACATACTTTAAGCGTGATCAATATTTACTTGGAGCCTACGAGTTCAGCAAATTGATCAGAAACATTCCGGCTTCTCCATTTGTGGCGGAATCTCAGTATATGCTTGCGGAGTGTTATTACCAACTAGCGCCGGCGTATCAGTTAGATCAATCCTATACAAAAAAAGCGATCGAAGAATTTCAAGCATTTATAGATTTTTTCCCGGCTGATAAGAAAGTTGAAGTTGCTGCCGGTAAGATCAAAGAACTCACAGAGCGCTTGGCTGAAAAAGAATATCAAGCCGCGTTGATTTACGAAAAGATGGAATATGAAAAAGCTGCTATAAAATATTATGCAAATGTTTCCGAGATTTATCACGATACGAAGTTTGCACCTCAAGCGTTGTACAGAAAAATTCAGCTTGAACTAAAAAAAGGAATGAATAGTGAGGCTTTGAGTGATATTAGTGTCTTCTTAAGCAGATATCCGGATAACTCGAATTCTACCGAGCTTCAAGAAACTGAAACCAAGTTAGGTCAAAAAAAATGAGTGAGCCAGCTAAAGCCAAAAAGGTTAGCGCTTCTATTGTAACAATGACCGAATTGGTTTTACCGAATCATACTAATCAACTTGGAAATTTGCTTGGCGGACAGTTAATGCACTGGATTGACATTTGCGCCGCACTTTCGGCCGCTAAGCATTCGCAAAGGATTTGTGTTACTGCTTCTGTTGATAGAATAGATTTTCATCACCCAATTCGTTTGGGAAATGCCGTTACAATTTTGGCTTCAGTCAATCGAACATTCAAAACCTCTATGGAGGTTGGTGTTAAAGTTTTTGCAGAAAATTTTGTCGAAGGTACACATATTCATACAAACTCTGCCTATCTTACTTTTGTTGGCGTTGATGAAAATACACGACCGGTTGCCACAATAGAAATTGTTCCGGAAACAGAAGATGAAAAAAGACGGTTTGAAGCTGCATTACAAAGAAGAAAAACCCGCCTTGAAAAAAGAATCAATACTTAGTTTTATATTTTTCTTTTTCTTGTGGATACAGAGCTCATCTGCACAAATACCAATAAACGGTTTTTGTAAACTCACTCAATTCTCAGTTTCACCAAATTATAATTTGCTTGATGCAATCGACTATAATTCCGATGGGTACAGAGACATTGTAGTTTATAATCCTACTCAGAAAAAATATTCTACGCTTACAGCTAATTCAAGATCAAGTTTTGGGAATGCTTCGGAAAAATACTCTTCGTTGTTTGTTTCGGCAATTCACTCTTACTCAAGCGATATCAAAAAGAAAAAATTTATTCTTTTGTCTAGAGGTTCTCGCGAAGCCGGGATTGCCTCCTTTTCATCAAACGGCGGTTTAACTATAAGCAGCAGAATTAAACTGGATGGTTTTCCTTCGGCAGTAGATGTTGGAAAGACAAACGAAAACTCTGTAAACATTTTATTGGCGGGAGCTGGTATTGATGGTCTTGTTGTAAGTAGTGAAAAAAGCGGAAAGCTAACAGAAACAGAAAGAATTAAAGGGAAAATCTTTTCTTCGGCTGTTTTTGTAGATCTTAATTACGATGGGGCTTCGGACATTGCGGCAATCGATCTCATCTCAAATTCAATAGTTCTCTACAACAATGATTTAAGCGGCAGTTTCGAAGAGTCCAGATCTATTGGTCTTGGAAAAGAAGTGAGTGAATTCCAAGCTCTCGATTTTAACTCTGATCGATTCACAGATCTCGCATATGTAAAGAACAATAAACTTGAAATTCTGCTTGGAGATTCGGTTTCCTCTTTTCAAAAGCGAATATTTTTCCCGTCAGCTGAAGGAATTTTTAAATACTCTGTTTTTGATTACAACGGCGATGGCCTAAATGACGTTGCATACATAAACAAGGCAAAAGAAAAATTACTAGTTGCTTTTGCCAAGTCAATCAACTCATATTATTCGCCTGTTTGTTACATAAAAAAAAATAATATAGAGGCTCTTTCATCTTACGTAGATAGGGGCGGGCGTAAGCTTGTTTCTTTGTCTTCCGATGGGAATGTTTATTTGATTAGTTCTCTTATAATGCAAGATGATTCATTCGATCTTTCTTTACACGAAGGTGCCGCTTATTTGCAAGCTTTCGATTACAATAAAGATGGCTATAAAGAAATTGCATTTATTGATGCCGGAAGTCATAGTCTAAAGTTTGGATTGAGTGAAAGAAGAAATCTGTTTCGTACACTTTATACGTTACCAATCTCTACAAACCCAAATGTTCTTTTAATTGATGACACAAAGAAGAATGTTATTACTTTTATTGGATATGAAAAGGGTAATAAAGTAATTGAAGTATTGCGCTACAATCTCGAGAACAATAAAACCAGCAGACAAGTATTTTATACTTCTGAAAAGATTAAAGAAGTAAAGTTTGTTAGTGATCGGTTAAAAGACCGGCTCAATATTTGCGCTTTAACTCTTAACAATAAGATTCTTTCGCTACAAGAGTTTGAGTTAAGAAACTTTAAGCAGCCAATTGTAAATACATATCAAATAGCCTCGAATGTAGAAAACGCTACCTTCAATTTTAGCGTTTATAAAGATGTCTACGCGCTGGTTCGATATGGCAGTAACGTTGATTTGGTGAAGATTGTTTTTAATAAGAAAGAGGTAGAGAGAATTCCACGCTTAACGTTTGAATTAAAGGATGATGAGTTGATCGAATCTAGAATGATTTCTGTTGATGAGTTGTTGAATAGAACGAAGCCGGCAGCGGCCCTTCTTTCCTTTAATAAAAAATCGGTGCTCTATTTTTTCAGCAATCAAAAAAATATGCGGTATGAAACTAAAGAACTATTCCGATCAACTATTCCTCTTAGATATTCAATCAATAACAGTAATGCGTTGTTTTATACTTTTTCTGATTCAAGAAAAATTCTTACCGAGTTAAATCCAATGGAAAAGAGTACCAAAACAATTCTCCCAATTGAATCGGAAGGGATCAATGACTATTTTGTTACCACTCTTCATGGGAAAAACAAATATTTGATCTATTCTAACAGTATTAATAATTCAATAACAATAAAAAAATATTTATGAAGAAATTTTTTGCTTTTCTTATAATGCTATGCGGCACACTGACTGCTCAGAATTTGGATTCGCTCTATTCGGAATTTTTACGAGTTAAAGGTATTTATGATCCGACAAGAATAACTGTGCAATCTGAAGATACAGAACCGGTAAAATGCGGCACCAGTCTGGTGAATAACATAAAACTGAATTTTAATAATTTTACTGCAAAGCAGAAGTCTGTATTAACTCCGCTATTACAAAGACCAGCTACAGACACAAGCTTTGTCACACCTTCCGGAAAATTCAGAATACATTTTGATAAGTCAGGATATAGTATACCGGGATATGATCTTAAGGAATTTGCTAAAGCTGCTGATTCATCCTATAACTACGAAGTAAATATTTTGAAATATCCGGCTCCGCCGGCTGATTATGGTTCTGGTGGTGATGATCTTTACGATATATATTTGAAAAATCTCGCCGGTGATGAATATGGGTCTACGTATCCCGAACAGGAATTAGGAGGAGATAAATTTACAAGTTTTGTGATTATGGACAATGATTTTTCCGGATCAAGTTATTCAACAAATGGAATTGCCGCCGCACGCGTTACAATAGCCCACGAGCTTCACCATGCTATTCAAATGGGAAATTATATTTACAGGCTGGCTGATAGATTTTATCACGAAGCAACATCTACCGCAATGGAAGAGTTTGTTTTTGATGATGTGAATGATTATTACGCGTACATAAACCACAAGTACTTTGATAATCCAAGTAAACAAATCACTGCTTATGAAGGATACGGCCATGCGATTTTAAATATTTTCTTACGAGATAGACTTGGGATCTCAGTTATTAAAGAAATTTGGGAAGCAATGCCTAAAATGAGAGCAGTTGAAGCTTTTTCGACTGTACTTGCTAGACATAACACATCACTCAAAGTAGAATTCAATCTATTCGGTTTGTGGTGCTATTTTACCGGCAATAGATACGTTCCCGGAAATTATTTTGAGGAAGCAGCTAATTATCCTCTAATTAAGACAGCTATGAGTGTGGATTTTGTTAAGCCAACTACAACGCTGAAAATATATACTTCGCCTATAACAAATAATTTTTATGAATTTATAGATGGCAACAATAGATTGTTTTCTATTATCTCAAATGTGGACGTACAAAGCTCGGTTAATTCTCCTTCAACCTCCATTTTGTTAGACTATTCAATATCTTCAACAGCAAGTTCCGGTTTTCGGAAATTGGCAAATAATTATTACTCAAAAATTTCTGCTTCAGATTTAACTCTTTTGGCGGAAACAAATATATTGAACAACGCTCCACTTAATCCAAATCAAGTTTCGGTTGAAACATCTTCATATCCATATCCGCAGCCGTTTAAGTATTCCGAACATCAATATTTATATTTGCCGGCTAGCTTAAATGGGGGCAGCACAGCAGATCTTTATGTTTACACGCCGGATATGAGTTTGGTTTATTCTGGTCAAAAACGTATCGTTGCCACCGAAAAAATCGCTTTGCTTTGGGATGCCAAAGATTCAAATCAAAATAAACTGGCAACCGGTGTTTACTTTTATATTGTAAAGTCCGGCGATGATACTATTAAAGGAAAATTTGTAATCTATAATGACTAGCTATTCGGTAGAACTAAATGATCTTGTAAAGTATTTCGGAAGAAGATTAATCTTCGATGGAATTAATTATTCATTCGAATCGGGACATGTTTATGGAATTTCCGGACCCAACGGTTCCGGTAAATCTACTCTGGTTAAAATTATTGCATGTTTAATCTCTCCCACAAAAGGCAAAGTTAAACACACTTTTGCCGGCAAAGTAGTTGAAGAAGAAGCTTTGCATAATTATCTGGGATTTGTTTCGCCTTACCTTTTCCTTTATGATGAATTCACAGCGGAAGAAAATTTAGCTCATGTTTCTAAAGTGAGAGGAATAAAGTTTAATAAGGAGCGTTCCGATTTTTTACTTAGTGAATTTAATTTATACGAAAGAAGAAATGATTTGCTGCGCGGGTTTTCTTCAGGAATGAAACAACGCCTTAAGTTTGCATTTGCTCTTCTGCACGAACCTCAGTTGCTTATTTTAGATGAACCGACTTCAAATTTGGATAGTTCCGGCAAGGAAAAAGTTTACGAGTTCATACAATCCGAAGGAAAAACTAAAGTGGTTTTGGTAGCATCAAACGAGGAAACTGATTTGGCTTTATGTGAAAAGATTGTCGAATTAAGAGATTTTAAGAATCAGGCATCGAGAAAATGAAATCATTTGCACTATTTAGGAAAGATTGGGAATCGGAACTGCGTACACGCTATGCAATAAACGCGTTGGCAATGTTTGTTCTAGTTACTATTAGTGTAATAATGTTTTCAGTTGGAGACGAAAAAATTTCCGAGTATTTAACTGGTGGACTTCTTTGGGTTGTTATATTTTTCTCAGCGATGTCGGGTTTATCGCGTGCATTTGTTTCTGAGGAAGAGCGTGGTACTACTTTAACTCTTCAATTAATTGCATCGCCAACTACAATCTTTTCCGGAAAACTGCTCTTCAATCTGATCTTGGTTTTTCTGATGAATATTGCAATTACTGTCCTATTCTCAATGCTGTTCGAATCCTTTCTAATCAAAAACGTTTCGCTTTTTCTAATTGCATTTTTTCTTGGCAATATTGGAATTGCTATCTCATCAACTATGATAGCTGCCATCATTTCGAAAGCAAGTTCCAAAGGCACGCTTTATCCGGTACTCTCGTTTCCAATCTTACTTCCGCTAATTCTTACTTTGCTTGAACTTACAAAATTTTCTATGGATGGAAATTCGATCAGCGGATCAACAATAGAGATTGCGGTTCTTTTCTCTTACGATGTAATTATGGGGACAGCTTCTTATTTGCTTTTCGACTTTATCTGGAAAGATTAACTCGCTTGTTCTTTTGGACCAGCAATTCTTATCAGCAATTTCGGATTATCCTCTCTGTAGATCAAAAAGAAAATCCCTATAAGGGTTTGTAAAATATTGGATAAAAAGAAGAACCATATTCCCGTAGAAAAATAATTTATTATAGAGAAAAACTTGAGTACACTTAACATTTGGTAGAAAACTAGTACAATATGAAAAATATTGATGCTGCCCTTCTCAATCACAAATTCGAAACTGTTCTTTATAAGCAATATTAGAACCAACAATAGAACTACTATTATAAATATTAGGGAATATTCCCAATAACGGATGAAGGAAATAATACCAAGTGTAATAACGAGGAGTGAGAACGAAATTTTTTTGAAAGAGATTTTGCTAAAATCCATAACAATAAAAAGGTAGAGAATGCTAAAAGGAACATAAAAATGCGACAATACTAAGTGAAAACTTCTTGCGAGAATAATTGATAACGGGTCTGTCATAGCAAGCGCTAGAAAAAGCCAAAAATATCGAGTCTTAAATTGTCGTAGCGGGATGAATAACCAGACAAGAATGCTAAAGTAAAGTAACATTTTAATGTAGAACATTGGATATACCATGACTATTCTTTGCCCAAAATCTTATTTGTCATAGTGTATTTAATAGCGTAAGATATGAATTCCGGCAAACCTTTTAAGTTTAACCGCGTCATCATTCTAGAACGGTAATGATCTATGGAACGCTTGCTTAATTCTAATTGGTTCGCGATTTCTTGACTAGTTTGCCCCTTGCTAACGCATTCTAAAATTTGTCTCTCTTTAACAGTTAAGTGTATATAGTCGTCTGCAAATTCGCTAGTTAGTTTTTTGTAATTGTGCTCAATTTGCTTCAAACGTGTCTCATCATATTGTTTACCGAAATATTTTTCACCATTAAAAACAGTTTTTATAGCATAAACAAGTTCACCCTTAATTGTGTTTTTGCTAATCAATCCCATTGCACCAATTTTAAACGCATGTATCACATATTCTTCACTATCGTGCATTGTAAGAAAAATGGCTTTAACGCTTTTATCTTTTTTCTTTATCTCTTTTAAGGCATCTAATCCGTTCATGTCCGGCATTGAAATATCCACAAGAATCAAGTCCGGCTGAAGAAGAAAATACTTATCAATTAATTGAGTTCCGTTTTCGGCTTCCCCAACAATTAAAATATCGGGTACATCTTCAAAAATTGAAGTAACTCCGTTTCTAAATAGCTGGTGATCGTCTGCTATTAAGACGCGTATTGGTTTAGAGAGTGCCATGCTTTTTCAAATTTAATTGGAATTTCTGCTACCAGCATTGTTCCATTGTTAATAAATGAATCCAGTTTGAATTTTCCGTTATAACTTTCAACCCGCTCTTTCATGTTTATTAAACCCATTCCGGATCCTTGACCACGTAAGATAGAAATCACATCAAATCCAATTCCATTATCGGTAACTATTAATCTAAAGGAAGCCTCATCATAAATAAGCTGTATGCTGTATTCAGTGGCTTTGGAATATTTAATGATATTATTTACTGCTTCTTGGACAATTCGGAAGATCGTGATTTCCAGTTTCTCATCGAATCTTATCTCATCGCCAACTGCGTTCAATTCGCCATTAATTCCGGCTTCCTTACCTACTTTGTTAACTAAATTTCTAATTGCACTAATTAGTCCCATCTCTTCCAGCAGTCTAGGTTTAAGTGAATATGTGATTTCCTTTAATTCACGTATGGTATCTTCAAGATTAGAAACCATTTCCTCAAAAGAACCGAACTCCGACTGATTATTTGAAGTTTCCTTTAGTTTTAAGAGTTTTATTCTAAGCAGCGAAAGGCTTTGCCCAATACCATCGTGCAGTCCGGATGAAATTCTTCTCCTTTCCTCTTCAATTAAATCATGTAAATGTTCAGATAGGCTCTTTAGTTTTATTTGGTAGTTCAGCAGCCTCTCTTCATAGTTTTTCAATTCTGTAATATCCCTAAAATAAAGCTGGGCCAGATTTAGACTCGATTCTCCTCTATATAGAATTGAGAAATATTTATTTCCAATCTTTTGGGTAATAGTTTTGGTTTCATTTGTAATTATAGAATTTTCCGGTAATTGAAGTGTGGGTATTAGATCGCTGATCTTTCTCCCAACTATCTCAGAATTTGCAAAGACTAATTTTGTAGCTTCATTTGTCTCTAAAATTTCCCCGAATTGGTTAAGTCGTATAACCGGATCGGGATCTAATTGAGCAAAGAGTGCCATCATTTTTGCAGACTTAAGCTCGAGACTTTCCTTTTCTTTCTTAAATCTCTCATTGATAGGTATAATGCCATACTTATAGAAAAAATAGATAGTGCCAAAGAGGGCAATTACAGCTAAGAGTGAGATGTAAAGTGGATTTTGCGGATCCCTTAGTGAATTAAATATTTGTTCATTAAAGTTTATCAAAAAGCCCCTAATAAAACTAGTTTTCACAATTTCGAACCAAATATAAATCATTATTTCCAAAAGAAAAGGGAACATTTTATGCATTGTAAGTGCTACTTAAAAGAGTAATTAATTGTATTATTGGGGTGCTAATGCGTAAATTTGACAATCAATAAGGCTTACTAGCCGCGTTAGCTAAGTTATTTTCTATCTATCACGAAGAGGGAATGTGATTTATTGGGATGTTAGTCCGGATATTTTTTCTATAGGACCAATAACTATACGTTGGTATGGTCTTCTATTCGCTGCTTCTTTTATTGTTGGATATCAATTGATGATGGTGATATTCAACAAAGAAGGTCGTTCCGAAAATGATTTAAACGATTTAGTTTGGTACATGGTAATAGGAACTGTTGGTGGTGCTAGACTTGGTCATTGCCTCTTCTACAGTCCAGAGTATTATCTCTCTCATCCGTTGGAAATTTTAATGGTTTGGAAGGGTGGACTAGCGAGTCACGGTGCTGCTATAGGTATATTAACAGCTCTTTATTTATATATAAAGGCTCACAAAGGATTCACTTTCCTTTGGATAATGGATAGAGTAATAATTACCGCCGCTCTCTCCGGTTTTTTTATTAGGATGGGAAACCTATTTAACTCTGAAATTGTTGGTAAAACAACAGATGTTCCATGGGCATTTGTGTTTTCAGCAATTGATGGCCAGCCGCGTCACCCTACGCAGATTTATGAGGCCATAGCTTATTTATTAATTTTCTTTTTATTGCTAACAATGTATTTGAGATCCGGCGGAAAGATCAAAGAAGGCAAGCTTTTCGGCATTTTTCTAATTCTAGTGTTTGGATTTCGCTTCTTTGTAGAGTTTTTAAAGGAAACCCAGAGCTCGTTCGAAGAAAACTTATTCTTGAATATGGGACAACTGCTAAGTATTCCATTAATTGCTTTGGGTGTTTATGTACTCAGAATAAAAGAAAAAAAATCAATTAAAATTCAGTAATAAGTTAGAAAGAATTATACATGAAATTTCGTTTCAAAATAAATCTATTGGTTGTACTCCTAGTCTCGCTTCCTTTTTTGTTTTCTTTTAGCAGTTTAGTTAAAGAAAGCAATTACAATCCTTCAGTCGATACACTTAGGTTTGATGGTGAGAAGCATTTACGGAATATCCGTCAGCTAACCTTTGGCGGCAACAATGCCGAAGCTTATTGGAGCTTCGATGACAAACAGCTAATCTTTCAAAGCGATTGGAAAGAATTAAGCAACCAAGGCTGCGATCAGATTTTTAAGATGAATATTGATGGTTCACCTTTAACTAATGGAAAGCAATATCAACTGCTTTCAACCGGAAAAGGAAGAACTACTTGCAGTTATTTCTTGAAAGATGGAAGTATAGTTTTTGCCTCAACACATGAAGGTGGCGCAAGTTGTCCGGAAAGCAAAATGTTTGCCGGCGGCAGATATGTTTGGCCATTGTTCGATACCTATGATATTTTCACTTCGAACTCAGAAGGCGAGGATATCAAATTGTTAATTGGCGGTAAAGGTTACGATGCTGAAGCAACAGCTTCTCCAGATGGCAAATACATTATCTTTACATCTACTCGCAGCGGCGATTTGGAACTCTGGCGTTACGAAATTAAAACTAAGGAATACTTACAACTTACCAACACACTAGGTTATGATGGCGGTGCTTTTTTCTCTAGAGATTCTAAACAGATAATTTGGCGCGCCAGCAGACCAAAAGGTGAAGAAGCCGAGACATATAAAAAACTTCTAACCGATGGTTACGTTGAGCCGAAAGAGCTAAATATTTTTGTCGCGGATATTGATGGTAAAAACGTAAAGCAAGTAACAAATTTAGCCGGAGCTAATTGGGCGCCTTTCTTTCATCCGAACGGCAAGAAAGTTTTGTTTTGTTCAAATCATCATTCTCAAAAAGAAGGTGGAAGAAAATTCGACGTATTTATGATAAACATTGATGGAACCGGTTTAGAACAAATTACCAACTCGGGTTTGTTCGATGCTTTCCCGATGTTTTCTTACGATGGAAAGAAAATAGCTTTCTGTTCAAACAGACAATCGAATAGAAAACCAACTAGAGACACAAATGTTTTTGTGGCAGATTGGATTGATAAACCGGAAGATGTTGATGTAAACTTTAAATCAGTAAGATGATTTTTAATTTTACTTCATTGGAAATATAAATGACCGAAAAAGATTTTGTCTTGAAGTGGATTGAAAAAATTAGAGTCGAACTGAAAAAGTTTCCGGATGATTTTTTGCGTGATGATGAGTGTACCGTGCTGAATCTTCCAACAAAACTTTTGATATTTCCACCACCTCTTTTCAATACATATCAAGTTATTGATGAAAGCGGGGAAACGGTTTATTCTACTGATGAACATTTCAAGGCAAAGTATGTTGTTTATGCTAATCGTTACAGACCAAAGGAATTGAAAATACCAACCAACGATCTTCGCATTTATGAAATTGTTCGCGACTACGAAAAACATTTAGATGTGTTCCTCAAAGAAATGGGAACAGATTTCAAAAAGCTCTGGCCAACATCTAGGGGATTTAATAGAATCTCACTTCAAGTTTTTAACTCACTGGAATTAATCCGACACTAATTTGATTGAACTAAGCGAAAACATTTCCAACTACATTCTTAAATACTTCGGAGAAGAATATCTCCGTCAGTACCAAGAATATTATGATAGCGAATACAAGCCATATCTACGCTTTTCTCGATACACAGATGAAAAAGAATTAATCGAAAGATTGAAAAAGTACGGTATTACTTTAGAACATGTTGAAAGTGTTCCTCACGCATATCGCATTGTTGAAGGTGCGAATGTTACCGGAAAAACTTTAGAGTTTATTCTGGGCAAATATTATATACAAAGCTTGTCCTCGATGATTCCGCCAATTGTTCTAAATCCCTCTTCTTCTGATAGAGTATTAGACCTTTGTGCGGCTCCCGGCTCCAAAACTACGCAGCTTGCAGAAATGATGTGTAACACGGGAACATTGATTGCTAATGAAGTCTCAACTGATCGCCTCAAAAGTTTGGTGTTCAATGTTGATAAAATGAATTTAGCTAATACCGGAATTTTACATGGGCGCGGAGAGTTACTTAGTACGGTTTATCAAAATTACTTTGATAAGGTTCTGGTTGATGCGCCATGCAGCGCGCTAGGTATAACTCAGAAGAAAGGTGAAGTCAGCAACTGGTGGAATGAAAATAAGCTTGTAACATTTACAGAAATGCAAATGAAGTTGCTGGTTGCAGCAATTAAATCATGTAAAGAAGGTGGAGAAATTGTTTATTCAACATGCACTTTATCTGTTGAAGAAAACGAACTCATGCTAAATAGAATTTTGCAAAAGTATCCCGTAGAACTTGTTGAAGTTACTCTTCCGGTAAAAAGTCGCGCTGCAATGAGTTCTGTCGAAAACAATATTCTTCATCATACTGTTCCGCTTGCACATAGAATAGTTCCTTGGGAAATTAATTCCGAAGGATTCTTTGTTGCGAAACTAAGAAAAACAGAAGAGACCGAACGGATTAAAGACGGTAGCAGATTTACGAATGATACTCAACTTGTTAACGCAAGCAGTACAAAAATAAAGCAGCAGTTAGAGGTTTTTTCTGACTACTTTGGTGTTAGTTGGGATGTTCTGAATCGTTATCGATATCTTCTTCGCAGTAAAGATATTTATTTTGTTGACGCAGCATGGAACTCACATAATCTTGATTCGTTTGTGCGCATAGGTTCAAAACTTGGTTCAATTGAAAAGCGTGGATATATTCAGCTTCATACACTAGCAGCACAAATATTTGCTGATAAAATCACAAAGAATATTATAGAGCTTACAGAGAAACGGGATATTGAAATCTATCTTAGCGGCGGAACAATTAAACGCGATTTTGGTGTTGCCGGACAAATGATTGTGAAATTCCGCGGAGATGTTATTGGAACAGCAGTTGCATCAAAAGATGGTTTGAAAAGTCAATTCCCAAGAGAATATAGAACGCAAGAGATTATTGTTTCATAAGAAAAGGCGAGTTAAACACTCGCCTTTTCTTTATCTAATTACTAAATACTCTTTACAAATTACTGTTGTTTACACATCAAAATATTGCTCAAACTCGAATGGAGTTGGGCGTAATGCTGCGGGTTTAATTTCCTTAACGGTCTTGTAATTTATCCAAGTGTTAATAACGTCTTCTGTAAATACTCCGCCTTTTAATAAGAATTCATGATCATCAGCCAAAGCTTTTAATGCATGTCCAAGAGATTCCGGCGTAGATGGAACATCTTTCAATTCTTCCGGTGACATATCGTAAATATCTTTATCAAGCGGTTCACCCGGATCAATTCTATTTTGAATGCCATCGAGACCAGCCATCAAAATTGCAGAGAATGCTAAGTAAGGATTTGCAGATGGATCTGGGCAGCGGAACTCAACTCTCTTTGCTTTCGGTGAACTGCCGAATGGAATTCTGATTGATGCGCTTCTATTGTTTGATGAATAAGCTAAGTTAACCGGTGCTTCAAATCCCGGAACCAAACGCTTGTAAGAGTTAGTAGTTGGATTTGTAATAGCCAATAAAGCTGGTGCGTGTTTCAATAATCCGCCGATAAAGTGTAAAGCCATTTCGCTTAAACCAGCGTAACCGCCGCCGGCAAAAAGTGGTTTGCCTTTCAACCATAAACTTGTATGAACGTGCATACCGCTACCGTTATCGCCGAAAATTGGCTTAGGCATATAGGTAACAGTTTTGCCGTTTGCTTTAGCTGTATTTTTTACAACGTACTTAAACATTAATAACTGATCAGCAGATTTCAATAGAGGAGAAAATTTCATGTCAATTTCGCACTGTCCGCCGCTTGCAACTTCGTGATGCTGTGCTTCAACTTCGATTCCAAGACTTTCTAGGTTGAGAACCATTTCATTACGTAAGTCCATTAATTGATCTGTTGGCGGAACCGGGAAGTATCCTTCTTTAAAACGTGGTTTGTAGCCAAGGTTTGGATTTTCTTCGCGACCGCTATTCCATTTGCCTTCGATTGAATCAACAGAATAGAATGCGAAGTTTGGACCGCTATCAAAACGGACATCATCAAACACGAAAAATTCTGCTTCCGGACCGAAATAAGCTGTATCAGCAATACCAAGAGATTTCAAGTAAGCATCAGCTTTCTGAGCAATGTTACGTGGACAGCGTCCATATTTTTCTTTTGTAGCCGGTTCATAAACATCGCAAATAAGAGAGATTGTTGGAGCTTTAACAAACGGGTCCAAAAACATTGTTTCCGGATCTGGAATAAGAAGCATATCGCTTTCGTTTATTGCTTTCCATCCGCGAATTGAAGATCCATCGAAGCCATAACCACTATCGAAAGAACCTTCATTAAATTGACTTACCGGAACTGTAAAATGCTGCCATTGACCTGGAAAGTCCATGAACTTAAAATCAACAAACTGTATCTTGTTCTCTTTCACATAGGAAAGTACATCCTGAATTGGGGAAGATGATTTTGCCATTGTTACTCCTTTTTAGATTGTATACTTAAACTTGTAGTTTCTTTTAAGGTTGATAGAACGAAACTGGTAACCGTTTTTGTAACTCCATGCCAAGATTGAATTTTAGAAAGCAAAGCTTCCAAATCTTTTGTTTCCTTTACTACCACCTTCAAAATGTGAGAACCTTCGCCAAGAATTGAATGGCATTCTAAAATTTCACCGGTTTTACGCACCTGTTCAGCAAATTTTTCATAATTTTTTGATGATTCCATTACAACTGATACAAACGCCATTATATCGTAGTGGAAAACATGTCTGTCCAACTTTGCGTAATAGCCTTGAATAACACCCCGGTCTTCAAGCTTGTTCAGCCTTTCGCTGAGTGAAGGAACAGATAATCCTACTATTTCTGCAAGCTCGTTTCTTTTCATTCTGCCTTGTTCTTGCAGTTTTTTAAGGATGGTAATATCTAAGTCGTCCAACATAACATCACTAATTTAATTAGGAAATTCGTTATTAATAACTGAAAATATAAGGTTGGCGTTTCAAAAAAGCAAATCTGACGAAAAATTAATTGTTCGAGAGGCTTGTAATGGGATTGCGATAATTCTAATGTTTCTTACATTTATCTTATTAAAAAGGTGATTCATGAGAAGAATATTTACAATGATTATTGTACTGGGGAGTTTAAGTTTTCTATCGGCTCAGGCGGAGGATCAAATTCAGACAATCATAAACAAGGTGAGTATTGATACTTTAATTTATAATCTGCGGGGTCTTTCTGGTGATATACCGGTGAAATTAAATAATACATCAGTAAGCTTACTTTCAAGAAACCGGTTAAGTCCTGGTAATTCATATGTCCCTACTTATCTAGACCAAATGTTCAGCCGATTTGGTTTAGTTTCTCTACAACAAAACTTTATGACTGATGGAACTAATGTTTATGCAATTCAAACTGGAGTTACAAAACCAAATCAATATGTAATCATTTGCGCACATTACGATGATATGCCATATAGTGGTATAGCTCCGGGTGCTGATGACAATGGGAGCGGGACAATTGCAGTATTAGAGGCAGCTAGAATATTATCAAAGTATAAATTTGATTACACTATTATATATGCTTTGTGGGACCTAGAAGAATATGGATTGCATGGTAGCTACTATTATGCACAAGAAGCTAGCTCTCGTGGTGATAATATAGTCGCAGTAATCAATCTAGATATGATTGGTTGGGATAGCAATAATGACTTTAAGGCTGAGGTACATACAAAAAATATTAGCAGTACAAATGAATTAGGTCAGCTTTTTCCTGATACAAATCAAAAATATTCTATAGGGCTAAATTTGTTTGTAACCAATCCCGGTTCAACTTCGAGCGACCACGCTTCGTTTTGGAGATTTAATTACCCGGCAGTTTTACTAATTGAGATCAAGAGCGACTTTAATTTATACTACCATAAATCTACTGATGATATTTCAAAGATTAATAAAGTGTTCTACGAAAAAATGACGAAACTCGGAATTGCAGTAACTGCTGCCTCAGCTGTAATATCACAAAACACTTCTGTAGAAAGTATATTGCCTACAAAGTACGCGCTTAGCCAAAACTACCCAAATCCGTTTAACCCGGAAACAACAATAAGCTATGAAATTAAGACTTCTTCAATTGTTACACTCAAAGTCCATGATGTACTCGGGAACGAAGTTGCAACATTGGTTGATGAATTCAAAGATGCCGGTACGTACAGATCTAATTTCTCTATAAAGAACTCGCAGTTACCAACAGGTGTTTACTTTTACACAATTCGTGCTGATCAATTCTACCAAACAAAGAAAATGATGCTGATTAAGTAGAATAATAAATGCATAATTATGCATCTAGTTAAACCAAATCTCCATCTACGTTTGAACGACCCTTTATAAATGTTTATCTTTGCCACTAAATATTAACAAGGAGTATTTTTTTAATGAAGTTTAAGAAAAGAACACATACATGCGGCGAATTAAGAGAGACAAATATTGGCGAAAGTGTCGTACTTAATGGTTGGGTTGCTATTCGTAGAGATTTAGGCGGAGTTATTTTTATTGAGTTGCGCGATCGATTTGGTATAACGCAAGTTGTGTTTGAACCATCATACAATTCTGATGCTCACGAAATAGGTAAAAAACTAAGAAGCGAATTTGTGATTTCAATTGAAGGTAAGGTCAGAAAGCGTCCAGAAGGAACAGAGAATACCACATTGCCAACGGGTAATATTGATGTTATGGTTGATCATCTAATTATTCTAAATCAAGCGGAAACTCCACCCTTTGCAATTGAAGATAATATTGATGCGCATGAAGATCTTCGTTTGAAATATAGATATTTGGATTTGCGCCGTCCTGAGATGCAAAAAAGTCTTTTGCTACGGCATAAAATGTATTTACTAACCAGACAATATTTCGATCAAAACGGTTTTGTAGAAGTTGAAACGCCTGTACTGATGAAAAGTACTCCGGAAGGTGCGAGAGATTTTCTCGTACCAAGCAGACTTCATAAAGGAAAATTTTACGCGCTGCCGCAATCCCCACAGCAGTACAAGCAAATTTTAATGGTCGCTGGATTAGACCGCTACTTTCAAATTGTAAGATGTTTTCGCGATGAAGATTTGCGCGCAGATCGTCAGTATGAATTCACCCAAATAGATGTTGAGATGTCTTTTGTTGATGTTGAAGACATATTCGAAATTGTTGAAGGCTTGATGAAAGTGTTTTACAAAGATGTATTAAATATTGAATTGGAAACGCCTATAAAACGATTAAGCTTTGACGATGCTATGGAAAAATATGGGAGTGATAAACCAGACCTTAGATTTGGTTTGGAAATGTTGACATTAAACCAAGTTTTTGAAAAATCCGAATTTCGTGTATTTAGAGAAGCTCTTGATACAAATGGAATTGTAACCGGATTAGTTGCAAAAGGATGCGGAGAATACACAAGAAATCAATTAGATGTTCTTACCGATTATGTAAAAAAACTAGGAGCGGGCGGATTAATTTGGATGCGTGTGAAAGAGAATGATCTCGACGCTCCAATAGCAAAATTTTTAACGGAAGAAGAAAAGAAAAATCTTGTTGCTTCATTAAATGCTGAGCCCGGAGATTTATTGTTACTTCTTAGTGGTAAAAAGTTGAAAACTTTGAGCATTATGGGGCATTTGCGTTTAGAAATGGCGAAGAGGATGAATCTTATCCAACCAGATGCAAAACCAGTGCTACTCTGGGTCACAGATTTTCCATTGTTTGAATGGGATGATGATACAAAACGGTTCTATGCTATGCATCACCCATTTACTTCGCCGCGAGTTGAGGATATTCCACTAATGGATTCAGACCCGGGTAAAGTTAAAGCAAGGGCTTATGATTTAGTATTGAATGGAAACGAAATTGCTGGCGGAAGTATAAGAATTCATGATGCCGCCCTCCAAGCTAAAATGTTCAAGTCTCTCGGTATTTCGGAAGAAGAGGCAAATGAAAAATTTGGTTTCCTAATGGGAGCGTTTAAATATGGAGCTCCGCCACATGGAGGAATTGCTTTTGGCTTTGATAGACTAGCAATGCTCTTTGCCGGAAGACATTCCATTCGTGATGTTATAGCTTTTCCAAAAACTTCGAGTGGCATTTCTTTAATGGATGAATGTCCTTCTTCAGTTGATGAAAACCAATTGAAGGAGCTACATATTAAAGTTAGATGATTGAATTCCCAAATCTTACCTGTAAAACTTTCCAAGTGAGTTAATGTTACTATTAGCTCACTTTTCTCTTCCCTTTAAGTATTCCCTTTATTATATTATTTCGTAAATAGTTAGAAAATTATTACTTTTTTATATGTTGGTTCGGTAATTGTAATTATCTGAAGTACTCTTGATTATATTGGTTAAAAGCAATTAGTAAAATTTACCGAATCAATTTTAGGAGAAATATTGGGCCAGCAGCAACTTCTTTTAGTAGTACTTGGAATTATTATTGTTGGAGTTGCGGTTTTTGTTGGAGTTGGTCTTTTTAAGGCTAGCGCAATTGAGAGTAAGCGTGCTATAATTACTAACGAATTAGTAAATCTTGCAGCTATGGCGCAACAATATTTTCTAAAACCTACTTCTCTAGGCGGTGGAAGTAGAAAGTTTACGGGTTGGAACGTCCCAACAGATTTAGTAAATACTGCCGCGGGTCATTATACAGCTAATACATTTGAAGATAGTGTTGTTATTATAGGTATTGGTAACGAAGTTGTAACTAACAACGATTCTATAAAGGTGCGGATAAACGTAAAGGCAACTTCGGTTAGAACAATAATTGTAAATTAATAAATTTGGCTTTGGAGTTAGTAAGATGGGTCAGCAACAATTGTTACTTATTGTTTTAGGAGTCGTAATTGTAGGTATAGCAGTAATAGTAGGTATTAACATATTTGTAGTAAGTAGTTCACAAGCTAATAGAGACACTGCAATAGCGGATTTGACAAATTTGGCTTCATCAGCTCAGCAATTTTATAAAAGAACAACAGCTTCCGGCGGCGGCGGGAACACTTTTACAGGATGGGTAATTCCATCAAACGTAGATACTACTGTAAATGGAACGTATGCTGCGGTTGTAGCGGCTCAAACAGTAACATTAATTGCAACCGGCATTGAAAAAGGTAACAACGGAACTAGTGGAGTTAAAGTAACAATGGTAGTGGGTCCGGAGCGAATTCTTTCAACAATTATAGACAACTAATTTCCCTTATAGGATTAAACTAACAAAAACAAACAACAAACAAAGGAGTTAAACCATGGGTCAGCAGCAATTATTACTCATCGTATTAGGCGTTATCATAGTAGGTATCGCTGTAGTAGTGGGAATCAACGTATTCACGGCAAGCAGTTCGCAAGCAAATAGGGATGCAGTAATTTCAGATTTAACAAACCTAGCGTCTTTAGCACAACAGTTCTATAGAAAACCAACTGCTCTCGGTGGTGGCGGAAATACTTTTGACCCTGGTGGTACTTTAGATGCTTGGGAAATACCCGGTTCAATTGATACAACTGGAAATGGAACTTACACTGCAACAGTTACAGCTACAAAAGTTACATTAGTTGGAACTGGAAATGAGAAAGGAAACGATGGAACTGCTAAAGTTAAAGTAACAATGGAAGTCGGAGCGGACCGTATTACTTCAACAACAATTGATAATTAATTATTAGAGTAATTTTTATTAATTTAAAGCCGATAGAATAATCTATCGGCTTTTTTTATAAATAGTTGGCTACCAATGGTTGAAGTAAGATTTACAGCGCTTAAAAATAACGGACAAGTAATCAGTGGCGCTTTGACTGAGCCATCGTTTGCACTTGCAAAAAAGAAAATCCAAAAGCTAGCCGAAAAAAATCAGCTAAAAGTTCAATCTATTGAAAAGAAAGTTTCTTATCTCTACAAGATTAAAAAGGGAAAAGAAAAGCCAATAGTAGGGGAACAACGCGCGTTTAATAAAGAAGAGGTTACAAACGCACTAAGAAAACTAGGCTATGAAGTAGTATCAATAAACAGAAAACTACTAGATTTTAGCACGAAACCTCCACAACAAGAAATCGTTTCATTTGTAAAGATAAGTGCCGAACTACTTGAACAAAAGTTACCATACTCAGAGATTTTAACACTTCTAATAAATGATATTCAGAACAAGACTTTAAAGGAAACATTAAAGCAGATTAATAATGAACTCAAAAAAGGAGGCGATAGCGAAACCGCATTTCTTCGTTATCAATCAATATTTGGAAAGTTTACAGCGTACATGCTTGGCTTGGCCTCTAAAAGTGGTAACATGGCGGAAATATATAAAGCCACTGCCAAATTTTTAGAGCGCCAACAAGAATTCAAAAAGAATATGAAGAGCGCTCTCATTTCTCCTTTAGTTACTGTTTTCATTTTGTTCTTAGCGGTAATTTTTTATGTAGGATATATTTTTCCAGAAACTGCAAAGTTGTTTGTGAAGTTTAAAATTGAACTACCACCGATGACAGCCTTTACTCTAGATGTAAGTGACTTTCTTGTAAATAATCTTCTACTTGTTTTTATAGTAATGCTGGTTCCCCCTATAATTCTTGTTCGTCTAGCAAAAACTAAACAAGGAAAGTTGATTGTTGATAAATACTTGATGAAACTTCCAATTATGGGTTCACTTATTCATAAAACAAACATTGAAGTTTTTTGCAGAGTGTTTTACACATTATACAGTGGTTCAGCCGAAAGTATAGAACCAATTAGAATTGCAGCTGAAGCAACCGGAAATGATTATTTTGAACAACGCATTAAAAATGTTGCCATCCCAATGATGATTAAAAGAGGAATTGGTATTACCGAAGCCTTTGAAGCGAGTGGGGTTTTTACTGATACTGCGCTTTCAAGATTTCACTCCGGAGAAGAAACCGGAACGATTAAAAATACCGCTCTTCAACTTGCTAACTATTACGAAAGCGAAACAGTTTTTCGCCTAAAGAATATAATAGAAATGATTCAAGTGTTTGTTGCAATGTTCATCATGATTGTTATGATTGGTCTAACATTAATCTCGGCTGAGACAGCTACTATTAGTCCAAAACCTCCCGTAATGAATTAAGGAATTAAGATGTTAGAAGCTCAATTGGAAATGACGGATAAAATAGGTTACCTACTTTTAAAGAAAGGGATAATTGATCATAAGATTTTAGAACAAGCTTTAAAAATCAAAGATTCTGATCAAACGAAGCTAAAGAGAAATCTTGCGCAGATTCTAGTAGATGAATTCAAATTTGATCACGATATTATTTTTAGAGAAGTCGCAGTATTATATGCTTTCAAAGAATTAAATTTTCCAATAGAAGAACTTCCCGAAGAACGCATCAATGAAATGAAAGCCATGATGACTAAGCAAGGAGAAGAAATTAAAAAGCTTCTTCTAGAACATCGTGTTATACCTTTTAAATTCGACGATAAAATTCGCGATAAACTAATATTAGCCGCAGTTGATCCAACTGATAGAGCTTTGGCAAAAATTGCTTATGCTCTTAACGTTAAAAAATTCGAAATAAATTATCTCCGAAAAAAAGATTACGATAAGTTAATTGGGCACTTAGTTGCGACAGAGAATGAATTTCTGAAGATGATGCAAGAAAGCAACGAGGAGATGCATGTAGCCGAAGATGATGCGTCTGTAAACGAAGAAGAACTAGATGCCGAAATAAATAAAAGTGCTTTAATAAATTTGATTGAAGCAGCGCTCATCGAAGGTACTCGCAGAGGTGTAAGCGATATTCACTTGCTTCCCAAATCCGGTAACAAAACAGACATTTATTTTCGTTTAGATGGGAAACTTGCACTCTGGCACACTCAAGAAAATACTTTGCCCGAGGCTGTTATGGCTGTTGTGAAAGACCGTTCCAAAGGTATGGATAGGTTTGAAAGGGAAAAAGCGCAAGATGGTTTTATTCAACGCGAAATTGATGGACATATAATTCGTTTCCGTGTTTCTGTTTTGCCAACTGTTGGTACTGAACTTAAGAACAAATTTGAAAGTATAGTAATAAGAATTCTTGATGATAGAAAAGTTATAAAAGATTTAGGCAAGCTCGGACTGGTTGGTTATTCCAATCAAGCGTTTGTAAAAGCAATTTCTGCTCCGCAAGGAATGATTATCCTAACCGGTCCTACCGGAAGTGGTAAATCAACAACATTGATTGCAGCGCTATATCAAGTAATTGATCCTACCAAAAATGTTTTAACTGTTGAAGATCCCGTTGAGTATGTAATTGAAGGTGCACGCCAGTTAAAGATTGGTTATAAGATGAACTTTGAGCAAGCAATTAGAGCAATCTTACGTCACGATCCGGATATTGTACTTGTTGGTGAGATGCGCGATAAGGAGACAGCTGAAACAGCCATTAAGCTTGCCAACACTGGTCACTTAACGTTTTCAACACTTCATACAAATGATGCACCAAGTGCGGTTGCCCGTTTATTTAAAATGGGTGTTGAACCATTTTTAATTGCTTATGCAATCAATATTATTGTTGCGCAACGTTTAATTAGAAAACTTTGCGAAGCATGTAAGAAAAAAGTTACTAATCTTGAAGAACATGTTCATTTGGCTGGACTAGATATTAAAGATTGGGCTGGAAGTGAAGTTTATGAACAAGTAGGATGCGAAAAATGTAACCACTCTGGTTACAAAGGAAGAATGGCTATTCACGAAGCACTATATTTTACAAAAGAAATTAGAAGACTGATTGTAAATGCCGGTTCCGATGTTGATGAAGAATCCATTCGCGAACAAGCAAGAAAAGATGGAACATTAAGTTTGCGCGATGCCGGTTTTCAAAAGGCAAAAATGGGATTGACTTCTATACATGAAGTGATTGGCGCAACAATGGAAGATTAAAAACTTTTTTGAAAAGCGCTTATCATGTTAGATTTATTTATTTTAATGTGAGGTATCACTTTACTCACTATTTTTTCATAGAGTGGTAAACAAAAATGCTAGCTGAAGCAAAACAAATCTTATCCGGATTTGCATCCCGTGTTCCATCAACCGTTTTGGGACCGGAAAGGGTGCGCTATATTGCCGAACATATTCAAGAATTACAAACCGATCAGCGATTGATGTTTCTTCATTTATTAAATCATATTCTTGCAACAATGATTGATAGAAATGCATCTGATGTTGAAATAGGCGGGTTCGGAGCGCAGAACTCCGTTTGGTTTAGAGTGTTTGGTAAAAAAGAACGCGTACTTGACATCCCTCAATTTAGTGAAGATGAAGCTTCTACTCTGATTATTTCCATTTTGAATAAAAGCCAAATTCACACATTGCTGGAAAATAGAAATCTGGATTTTAGCTACACATTTAAGTTCGATAAAATTCAAAAGCAGTTAAGATTTAGATGTGATGCATATTTTGATCTTGATAGTTTAACAATGAATATGAGGGCTATCCAAGCTTCTGTCCGTCCCTTGGAAAGTTTGGAATTTCATCCCTTTGCTGTAAAGACGATGAGCCATAATTATATCAAATTTGGGTTATCGCTAATAACCGGAATTACCGGTTCCGGAAAATCTACAACACTCGATGCAATAATTGATTTTCATAACGATTTTGATCCGAGCCATATAGTAATAATTGCCTCTCCAATTGAGTTTGTGCATCGTTCCAAGAAAGCAATTATTAAGCATAGAGAGGTTGGAAGAGACGTTCCTTCCTTCAAAGATGGAGTTATCCAGTCTTTGCGCCAAGATCCCGATATAATTGTAATTGGTGAAATGCGCGATCCGGAGACAATCTTGGCCGCTCTTGAGGTTACGGATACCGGACACAAAGTATTTTCGACTCTCCATACATCAAGTGCTGTAGAATCGATCGATAGAATAATAGCAGAAGTTCATCCAAATGAGCAAGAACGTGTCAGAAATCGCTTAGCCGACGTTTTAATTTCAGTGGTCTCTCAAAAATTGATTCCAAGTCTCGATGGTAAACGTGCGTTGGCTAAGGAAGTATTAATAGTTACGCCAAGTGTTAGAGCGGCAATAAAGAACAATAATACAAGTGAAATTTACATGATGATTAACCAGGGCGCCCCACAGGGCATGGTTACTATGGAACAAGATTTGCTGAGATTATATTCAGAGAAAAAAATATCCAAAGAGAACGCGGTTGCTTATTCGAATAACAAGACAAGGATTCTCCAGCTGATGAAGGGTATTTAGTATTGAAACCTATTGTCTGCATATACTGTGAAGGAACAGACGCAAAGATAGCGGTTCTCTCTAAAGAGAAAGCCGGTATTAAAATATTGCGTACTGCTTCTTTAACTATGAGCAGAGTATCTCAAAATTCTCCGCATGGTACTAAAACAGCGTTGGCAGAAATTGAGAATCAATCAATGGGAGTTCTTAGTTCGGATGATTTATCATTCGATAGTCTCGATTCTGCGGAGGGAATAAATCCTCATAGGCGTCTCGAAGATACTTCAGATGTGGCTTTATTTAATTCGGCGTTAGCTGGATTAAAAGTTACAAAAATGGATTACATTCCTATTGTAACCGAACCGACTGTAAATTATCATCATTACGACGGTCCTCAGGAAACTAGTAAGAAAAAACTTCTGCAAACCGTTGTAGCTGATATTCATGCTACTAAAGGTATTACAGTTGAACCAGATTTGATAGATGTTGTTAGTATTAATGACAAAACAATGCTCGGATTATTTCTTGAGGGAGATATTCATTGTGTTGGATTGGTTAATCAACTTGCAAACCTAAATAATAAGCGCTACTTAAAAATTCCTACAATTAAAAACGCAGAACTGGCTTTATCATATTATGTTTCTAAGACGAACAAATTTTTCCCGGAAGATTTTTCACTTATAGTTTATATAGGAAAAGAATACAGCAAACTAATATTTCTTGAAGGACAAAAACTAAAGCATATTGGCAGTACATTAGATATCGGCACCAAAAATCTTCATACTTATGATGTGTATTTCTCCAAGATTTTGTTGGAGATGGAAAACGGCGGTGTGCCAAAACTGGATAACATCATTATTTGCGGCGAAGATCGTTCCGAAAATTTAATTCTTTCATTCTTTGGCACATTTCCGGAAGCAAACGTTACTGAATTAAAGTTTGAGAATTTTGATACAAGCCTACTTAACGAAGAAGAGATACAAAATCTGGCTTTGTATTCAATGCCAATTGCAGTAGCAATTGAATATTTTGATGAACTAGCAAAGCTACATGTTGGTGCAAACTTTCTCCCAAAGTATATACAAGAAAACCAAAAGACTTTTCAATTTGCATGGCACGGCTATTTACTTGTAGCAATATTATTTGCTGCAACCTTCTTCTTTACATTCAATATTCTCTCCAATGTAAGAGAGCTTAAAGATCTTGATTACGAAATTGAGAGGCTTCAGCAGCGGCGTACGCAAAACCAAGCATTAGCTGATGAAATAGCCCCACTTTCTGTGAGAATAAATACTTTTGATGCAACACAAGGAATAATTGATTCTGCCGCTATCGGTTCGGGAATATGGAATAAAAATTTATCCAAACTTTCGGATTTTATTGAACGCAGAAGAAGTTTCTGGTTCACTAAAATTGAACCGATTAATCCCGAAGAATTAAAATTGAGCGGGTACTCACTTTCTAGAAGTGTTCTAACCGAATTTGCTGAACAGAATAAAACAACGTTATTGAAAAGTATTAATTACGAGCCTTTAAGAGAGAAGAGTGCTTTTTCTTTTACTATGGACTATCGCATAACAACAGATGATACGACCAAGGTTAAATGAGCACTAAAACAAAAAATAGTATCATTATTGCGATAATACTTGTCGGCATTTCACTTGCTGCCGGCTTTTATGATTTTATTTATCAAAAAGGAAAAGTAGACGAAAAAACTCAGCAGATAAAAGATCTAAAACTTTATCAGTTGGATACCGAATATTTGGTTCAGCAGCTGACCGAGTTGAAAAAAAGAGTTGCTCAGCTTGATTCAATTCTTGCCGACAGAAAGTATGCTATTCCGGTAAATATTTCTCAAGCAAATTTTTTCGAATTTGTTAATCAAGTTAGTTACAATTTTTCTCCCGACTCTTATGTAAACATAGAATATGTTGATATGGAGACCTTTCCGAACTTCAACAGTTACAATTATGCACTTTCTGGTATTGCGGAGTTCGCAGATATATACCGCTTAATTTATGCCATTGAAGAAAGCAAGAATTTGAAGAAGGTTACGAATGTTGAACTATCGAATAACGTTAAAGTAGATAAAGATGGCAATCCAAATTATTTAGTCAACTTTAAATTCACTGCTAAAGCTTACTATTCGGCAGATGAACGTTTCTCATTTAAAGGTGGTGCTGAAAATTCACTTGTTCCAAATCCAGCATACGATATTTTCTATCCGCTTGTTAGGAACGAAATTCCACCAAATAGCGACGGATTGATGGATGTTCAATCCGGTCAGTTACTTGCGCTTATTCCGGATGGCGCGTTTTTATCCGATGCAAGCGGCAACACATATCTACTGTGGGAAGGCGATAAAGTTTATCTGGGCTACCTAACAAATATTGATTATCAAAATAACCGTGTGAACTTTGTTCTTAACAAGGGCGGTGTTATTGAAAGTGTTTCGCTACTACTACAAAAAGAAAAGAAAGAGAATAAGTCAGGTAAATAAAATGAAAAATTTTTTAATGATACTCGTGTTATTTGGGTTGGCAGTTCCACTCTGGGCTCAAATTGACTTAAAAGAAAAACTAAAGGGTTCTGTTAATCCGGAAGAAATTGTAACTCTTTCGGAAACGATTCCGTTTAATCAAGCTGTGGAAGTATTGAGCAAAGTAAGCGAAAAATTAACAGGCAAAAAAATTGTTTCGTTAGTTCCTAGTGTTACACCGATAGGTGTTGAGATTGACAAGATGCCCTACAAAAAAGCTTTGTTCATAATAGTTCAATACAATAATCTTATTGTTGAAGAAACCGAAGTAAATATAATCGTAAAAAAGAAAGATGCATCCAAAGAAGCCTTAACTAAAGATGTCTATGTTCCCATCACCGAACGCGAAGTAAAAATATCTGCATTAATATTTGAGGCAAATGTTTCAGATATGAAGGAGAAGGGCGTTAACTGGGAATTTCTTCTATCACGATCTGGATTAAGCATTGGCAGCAAAATTGTAACAACGCAAGCCGCTGCATCTTCATCTGGTTCGGAAACGGCTGCGCAGAATCCACCGGAATTTAGCATCTCTCCTAAAATTGATTTTACTATGGGAAAGTTTGATGGTACTGCAACGGGCATGTTTAAGTTTTTCGAGGAAGAGAACTTAGGAAAAATTATTTCTCGCCCAACAATTTCTACTATTAACGGCGTTCAGGGTAGAACTCAAGTAGGTTCAGAGTTTTCTATTAAGGAAAGAGACTTTGCCGGTAACTTAATTGATAAGTTCTATCAAAGCGGAACGATTATAGAAGTTACACCTAACATTATAAATGAAGAAGGTGTGGATTATGTTCTACTGAAGGTGAAGATTGAAAGAAGCTCGGTGATTCCGGGCGCTATCACAACAGAAAAACCAAAAACAGAAGTAACTACAAGTTTGCTGTTAATAAATGGCGAAGAAGCTGCTATTGGCGGGCTCTTAGTAAATGAAGAAACAATTAACAGAAGAGGCGTTCCATTTTTAAAAGATTTACCATGGTGGGTGTTTGGATTGCGTTATCTGTTTGGATATGACCAGGTTTCAATAGCTACGAAAGAAATTATTACGTTAATAAAAGTTGAGTTGCTTCCTTCTCTCAAAGACAGGGTGAATGTTAAAAGGGGTGATGTTCTAAGAAAAGAAATTCTTGATACTCAGGGTAAAATGAAAGATTATAAAGAACAAGTTGATAGCGCTAAGTCGGAAATAAAAGAGAAAGAAAAATTGGAGGAAGAACAGAAAAATTAATTTCAACCAGCCTGTAGCTAAAATATCTGCCGATGTTAGACAAATCTAAATATGATGTTTGAACACAATTTTTAAGGCCAGACTCCCATGAAGTTGAATGTACGGTTTCTAATAACAACGTTTGTAATTGTTCTTATTGTTTCTATCTCCTCTACTTTTGTGTTTTATGCTTTAGCCAATCGTGTGTTAATGCAGCAGCAGTCAAAATCCCTAATTAACGCCACAACAAATTTTGCCTTCACTTTTCAAGCGGAATTACAAAAAACGGATGAAGACTTTAGTGCGCTAATTCCCGGACTAAATAATTTTAATTCCGTAAATCTTGATTCAACCAACATCGATTTTTTATTCACTCTTGTTAACGACTCTTTGATTAATACCAAGGAGCTGAAAGTAAAAAACAGTTCCTACATTAATACACGCACCTCTTCATTTACAAAATTCTTTATTGATAACCAGACTTTGGTCTTAAGATATTCCCAATTACCGAATGGTAAAACATTTTATTACGGCAGAATGATTACTTCTGAATTCTTAAATAAGATTGGAGAAAAAATTAACGCCGAAATTGCGTTGGTAGTAAATGATTCACCCGTTGAAGTATCTAATCCGGATCAGAATCAAGTTAGGCTGCTAAGTGTAGTTAATGCAACTCGCTCGCTAAAATATAAAAACAATTACGATTTGTATTCGGAAGAACTTGATGATGCAGATTTTGTCTCGGCTATATACTCAACAAAATATACTTACTTTCCCAATGTAAAAGTAAATTTTATAGTGTTCCAAGCATTTCGCGAGGGAGTGGAATTTAGAAACTCATTGCGCATTGTTATGTTGTTGATTGTTTTAGCCGGAAGTGCAATAACATTTATAATTGTTATCGTTTCTACAACGAAATTAAGAAAGCAGATTCAGGCATTAAGTATTGGTGCTGAGGAGACTAGTAAAGGCAATCTTGAACACCGCGTTCCGGTTATGACTACGGATGAAATTGGACACTTCAGCGAAACATTCAATAAGATGCTCGACGAACTGGTTAGAAACAAAAAAGCTGAACATGAGTACTCTGAATTCATTGCTCTTATAAATCAGAACCCAACGCTGAAAGAAATATCAGATGCCGCACTATCAAAAATTATTAAATCGACACATTTAACATTTGGTGCATTGTATGTTGTTGAAAAAGATGTGCTTCGGTTGATTTCCTCATATGGAATAAGCAAGAATTCGGCTCAGTTAACCGGCTCGGAATTTTATTCTGATGCAATAGAAAAGAAAGAACCAATTGAGTTTCATTTTCAAGAAAATTTTCCGGAAGTAAGGACCGGAATTGCTACAGTAAAGATTAAGTATTTGGTAATCTATCCCGTAGTGTATAACAAAGAAACAGTTGCAATTCTTGAGTTAGCGAGTGAATCAAGTCCGGATCCGGCAATTGAAAATTATATTAACTCTATCCATGAGCAGTTAGCAATTGGTTTGGTAAATGCTAAATCATTCGAGCAATTAGAAAATCTGGTGAACGAGTTACGTAATCTGAATGATGAATATCAAAAACAAAACAAACAGATTAGTGAGCAAAATGAAGAATTAAAACATCTTCACGTGCAGCTTAGAGACAAGGCAGAAGAACTTGAAAAGCAGCGCACTAAAGCAATGGAGCTTACTAAAGTCAAATCGGAATTTCTTGCAAGTATGTCGCATGAATTAAGAACGCCGCTAATTTCAATTCTTGGATTAACGGAATTAATGCTTAAAGATTCTGCAATTATGCTTAAAGTAAAAGAACGGTTGAACATAGTTAATAGAAATGGTAAAAAGCTTCTTGGATTGATCAATAATATTTTAGAGTTCTCGAAGTTTGAATCCGGCAAAATTGATATTAAGAAGGAAACTTTTATCCTTGGTGAATTGATTGATGACATCAAGCCAAATGTATTACAGCTAATTTCCGAAAAAAAAATACAATTCATTTTGGATTTGCCGCCAAACAAAACCATTTTACTTAATACAGACAAAGAAAAATTCGAACAAATATTGTTGAACCTAATAGTCAATGCTGCAAAGTTTACCGAAAATGGTTTTATCAAACTAAAAATGACTGTTGATAACTTGACAGATTTACGAGTTTCAGTTGAGGATTCCGGTATTGGAATTTCCGAAGAGAATCAAAAAGAAATATTTAATGAGTTTAAGCAAGCTGATAGCAGTACTTCTAGAAAATATGGCGGTGCCGGACTAGGATTAGCGATATGCAAAAAATATGTTGAGCTAATGAGCGGGCAACTTACACTTAAAAGTGAAATAGGCAAAGGCTCTACATTTACATTTATTTTGGTAGACGCCGTACTTGATTTGGTAGATGTGAGTGAGCACAAGTTTTTAACAATGCAACCAGAATTAGTGAATAAAAAAACGGAAGCAAAAGTTTCCAAACCGGTGCTATTAGTAACCGATTCAGACGCGACTAAAAAACTAGTCGGCGATTATCTAGCTTCATATGATGTTGAGTTTGATTGCGTTAACTCATGCGAGAAAGCCCTTGAGCTAGTTAAAGTAAAGGAATTTTTAGCTGTTATTTTGAATCCACTTCATAATTCTCTTGGGCTAATTGCATCAATCAAGCTGGATGATTTGAATAGTTCCATCCCGATAATTATGATTCAGATACTAGAGAAACAGAAATATGGCTGGCAGCTTGATGTTTTCGATTTTATTCCATCTCCAATTAGTTCTCAAGCACTGAAATCAGTATTGGATAAAATTATAGTTGTAGCTGACACAAAACTGAACGAATTATATGTAGTTTCTCGGAATGATAACAAAGAAAAATTAATTGAAAGTAAACTAAAAAATATAGCTGAAAATTTGTTGATCAGAAAAGTATCAAACCATGAGGAACTAATAACCGTGCTAAAGCCCGGTGAACCAAATTTAATATTAATTGATGTTGAATCAGTAGGTGCATATTCCCTAGAGGTTTGTTATGCGCTATCTTTAAGTAAATCATACAAAAACAGCAATGTGGTTTTTATACTACCGGAGAAAGCAGAAGAGAGTTCCACAAAAGATATTGCACAAAAGTTCGAAGAAATTGCGCTTCGCATAAAAATGCATCCGTTAGATATTCTGAAAGTGTTGAGGGACAGACTGAATCTTAAAGATAAATCCGATAAGAAAAAAATAATGCTTCTTGAAGAAAGTTTTATCGAGAATGAAAGAGTTGACTATTCAAAAAAATCAAGAAATTTGAAACCTACTATTTTAATTGTCGATGATGATGATGACGCCCTTTTTACAGTAGGTGAATATGTGAAAGAGATGGATTATGATACAATCTTTGCACATAATGGAATGGAATGTTTGCTTATGTTGAATCATGTTGTGCCCAATCTAATACTTCTGGATATAATGATGCCTCAAATGGATGGTTTTGAAACCATAAGGAGAATTAGAAATGACAATCGATTTTCGAAGTTGCCTGTTATAGCTTTAACCGCTTATGCAATGCTTGATAACAAAAATGTAATAGAGAAAAATGGTTTTGATGATTTAGTAACCAAACCTATCAACTTTCAGATATTAGCATCAAAAATCACTCAATACTTAAATAGCGAACAGCCGAGCTGATGAAAAGAATTTTAGTAATAGATGATTATCCGGATAATGTATTTTTTCTTCAAGACCGGTTAGAAAGAGAAGGTTACGAAGTAATCAAAGCTTATGATGGCGGGATGGGAATTCAAAAAGCTTTTGAAGAGAAGCCCGATTTAATTTTACTCGATGTAATGATGCCAGATATCTCCGGATTTGATGTTTGTAAAAAACTATCTGCAAGTGAAGAGACAAACTTAATCCCGATTATACTTCTTACTGCGCTAACAGATGCGGAAGATATTAAAACGGGATTGCAAGCCGGTGCTTTCGATTATATAAAAAAGCCGTTTAATAAAACTGAATTGATTGCTAGAATTAGTTCGGCATTACGATTCAGCGAGATGAATAAGTTGCTTGTTGAGATCGAAAAAATTAAAACTTACGCCGCAACAGTTGTTACGGCAAATCACGAGATAAAGCAGCCGCTTACACTAATTAACTTATCTACGGCGGCTATTCGAAGAGAAATAGTAAAGGATGAAGTTTCCTCGGAAATGGTTTTGAAGAGGCTGGATTTTATAGAAAACGCGGCGAAAGATATTTTATTAGTTCTAGAGAAATTGGGATCTATAAAGAAGCCTGTAATTACGCCTTATGTTAACAACCTAAATATTGTTGATCTAAAAGCGGAATCCTCATCATAGAATTAATTCTTCAATGATAGAAAGCATTTCTTCAAAGTTGTAAGGTTTGTTTACTATTCGGTCAATATTCAAAGAAAAAATCAAGTCGGTGTTTTCGGTATGAGAACCGGAAACCAAAATAATTGGAATATTTATCTGTTGCTGTCTTAGCGCCGTAATGCATTCAATTCCACCCACGTTAGGCATTTTCCTATCAACAATAAGCAGATTTGGGCTGCTAATTTTTAACAAGTCGAGGACTTCGTTTCCGGTAGAAGCACACATTACTTTGTAGCCATGAGTTTGCAATAGCTCGCAAAGTAGTTCTCGCAAAAGATCTTCATCCTCAGCAACTAAAATTGTTTTTTGTTCTTCACTCTTAATTCTTGCTGATGTAACTGCGGCTGGAAAACGTATTGTGAAAGTTGTTGTAGCATTTGATTCGCTTTGTACATGTATGTTCCCATTGTGAAGTTCTACTATGCTTTTTACAATGCTTAACCCAACTCCGGAATTTTTATCTTTAGATTTAGTTGAATAATGTTCATTAAAAATATTGTTAATCAAGGTCGGTTCAATTCCGCATCCATCGTCGGTTATCTCAATAATTATTTGATCATTTTCTGCAGAATTATTTGTAGTGATCGAAATATTTCCTGTGTCTACAATTGCTTCGATTGAGTTAGTTATCAAGTTCATTACTACACGGTAAATATCGGAATACTTGGCGGTTATAAGTTTTAATTTCGGTTCAAGGTTCAACGAGAATACAATTCGGTTTTTTTGTTGAAGCGCAAATGAACGAATAACATCTTGAATAATTGAATTAACATTGATTCTTCTTGTTGTATTGGATTTATACTTACCAAAAGAATTTTCTATAATTTCAGAAGCCAAATATGTCCCGGCTTCAATATTATTAAGAAGAGATGCAGTTTCTAAATCTGTTGGATTTTTGTGCTTTAGTAATTCAACGCTGGTTAGTATACGGGTGAATATGTTGTTAAGATCGTGTGCCAAATGTTTAAGCGAAGGAATCTTTTCTTCTGGCTGCATTACTTGAGGTTATATTTAATAATTTTTGAATAAAGAGTTTTCTGACTTATATCTAATGCGCGGGCGGTGTTTTCGCGGTTCCAATCGTTATGATCAAGCGCTTTCTTGATATGCATCTTTTCTATCTGTTCCATCGTCATTATCGTTCCATCGTCCGATAGATGTGTTGCTAGCTCAAATTCTTCTTTAGGAATGTTCAAGTCCTTAGGCAAAATTAATTCTCCATCAGAAAAAATGATTGCCCGTTCTACCATGTGCTCAAGTTCTCTTACATTGCCGGGAAAGTTATAACTCATCAAATCTCTTTTGGCTTCTGAAGAAAGTTTTTTGTTAGAACGTATTGGCGATTTTTTCTGCAAAAAATATTCTGCTAATAATAAAATATCGCTGTTTCTATCTCTCAATGGTGGAATGGTTAGTGTAATTACATTCAAGCGAAAAAGTAAATCTCTGCGGAAGTTTTTCTTTTCAGCTTCTTCCATCAAGTTCTTATTTGTTGCGCCAATTACGCGGACGTTTGAACTAAGGCTTGAAACACCACCGATCCTTCGGAACTCGCCGTTTTCTAAGAATCTTAACAGTTTTGGTTGTAGTGTGAGACTAAGCTCACCGATCTCATCTAAGAATAAAGTGCCGCCGTTAGCAATTTCTACTAGACCTTGTTTAGATGATTTCGCGTCTGTAAAAGCTCCTTTTTCATAACCAAATAATTCACTCTCAATCAATTGATCCGGAAGAGATGCACAGTTTATCGCAACAAATGGTTTATCTGCTCTGTTGGAGTTTTTATGAATGAGCTCGGCAAATAATTCTTTTCCAGTTCCCGTTTCTCCTTCAAGCAGAATATTCGATTCGGATTTAGCGGCTCGTTCAGATAGTTTGCATACATTTCTTATCGGTTCGCTTTCTCCAATTATTGTGTTTGGCGGAGACTGAGTGATCTTTGATGAGAGGATTTTATTCTTAATAAGTAAATCTTTATGCTCTAATGCTCTCTCGATAGTTATACAGAGTTGACCAAACTCATACGGCTTTGTGATGAAATCGTAAGCACCTTGCTTGATACAGTCAACCGCGGTGCGCATATCAGACTTAGCAGTAAGAACTATTACTTGCAAAGAAGGGTGATTGTCTTTAACAAAACCAAGCACCTTCTCTCCGTGAACTTCTCTCATTTCTAGGTCCAGGAGAAGGACATCGTAATAACGTTTTCTTAATATATCAATAGCATCTTTACCATCGTAAACGGTATCAACAATGTACCCTTCGTTTACTAATTCCTCTTTAAGAAGATAGCATAAGGTTTCGTCATCATCAGCTATAAGTATTCTGGAATCTTTCATAAATGGTAAATTTTACTTGTGTTTTAATATATGAAAAAAACTTTAGAATATATTCGAATATGGGGTTTTTTAACGAGAATGTGAGAAAAAATTGAAATTCCCACGGATTTTTTGGATTTAAAGGTGAATCAATTTATATTTGAGGCCTCAAAAAATTGATTTTGGGCGCGTAGCTCAGTGGTAGAGCAACACCCTTTTAAGGTGAAGGTCGGTGGTTCGAGCCCACCCGCGCTCACAAGATAACCCCTTGTAACTCAATAAGTTGCAAGGGGTTATCTTTTTTATTCAATTTATGAGAATTAAAGGGAGTAATTCGTGTTCTCCACAACTATAAAATTGCAATCAAATTTTACGTGGAATTTAAGTAATGAATAGGAACACATGCTTTCTCGTACAAAAAATTTGACGAATGAATAAGCCACAATAAAAGTCAGTTCATATTTATTGGGATTACAACATTAAATGTTGTCCCTTTACCAATTACACTTTCAACATTAATTTCTCCGTTATGAAGATCAACAGCGCGTTTTACTATCGAAAGTCCAAGTCCGGTGCCCGGAACATTGTCGGAATTTTTGGAACGATAAAACGAATCGAATATTTTATTTGTTTCATCACAAGAAATTCCAATCCCTTCATCTTTAACTCCAAGATTTAGAAAATCGCTATTTGCTGTAATTGTAAGTTCGATGGTTCCACCATTTGGTGAATATTTTATAGCGTTAGATAATAAATTAGAGATTATAAACTTCATCAACTTGGGATCTAACTGAAACGTTGTCTGTTTGCTGTTAAAAGAATAAATGAACTTATGCGTATGCGTCAGATTTTTCGACTCGTCAATATTTTCTTTTGCAAACTCCTTTAAATTAATCTGTTCTGGATTAAATTTTATTTGTCCAGTCTCAGCTCGGCTAATTGTCAAAATCTCATCCAAAAGTTTTGTTAAGTACAAAACAGAGTTTTTGATTCTTTCTAAGTGTCCAGACTTTTTTTCTAAGCTCCACTTTTCTCCATACTTTTGAAGAAGTTCAGCAGAAGAAAGCACAGTAGTTAATGGTGTTCTAAACTCGTGAGAAGTAGTAGTGATAAATCTTGATTTGATTTCACTCAAATCTTTCTCTTTTGCTAAAGACTGCTCCAGAGCTACCTCCATTTCTTTTTCTTTAATAATTTCTTTTTTTAAGGATTCATTTGCCTTATTGAATTCTCCGGTTCTCGCATTTACCAAATATTCAAGATGATTTCTGTAAACACTGAGTTCTTCTTCAGCCCGCTTTCTTTCAGTTATATTAATTACCAAACCGGTGATAGTTTTAGGAACTCCGGCAGAATCTCTCTTAACAATTGAACCTATGTCATATAACCACTTATAAGAACCGGATTTTACTTTGACCCTATATTCGCATTCATATTTATCTCGTTTACCATCTAAAAGTTCACGCATTGCATTCATAGTGTTATCATAATCTTCGGGATGGATTAGAGCCAAAAAATCATTGTAATGCTTGAATATTCCCGAAGGATAACCAAGCATCTCTGCTTTACCATTTTCGTATGTAACGTTGCCGGAACTAATATCCATTTCCCACCAAGCCATATTGGCTACGTGCATTGCTAATTCCAACCTTGAATTGTTTTCTCTCTGGATATTCTCAGCTTTCTTTCGAATTGTAATATCCCGGATATTGCACTGTATTACTTTCTGCTTATTTTCTATATACACATTGCTAACAAACTCAACATTTATAAGTCTTCCATCAGAGGTTTCTAGAGGCAGATCTTCATAGCGAACGTATTCTTTCTGCTGTAGTTCCAAAAAGTTATCTCGATTCGCAGCGATGTCCTTAAAAAAACCAATTTCCCAAATTGCTTTTTCTATGAATTGTTCCTTCGAGTATTTCAAAAGCTCAATTAGAAATGGATTAACATCAATAATCTTCCCGGTTTCGGCATCTAGAATTAGAATTCCATCTTTTGCCGATTCAAACAAGCGCCGGTAGCGAATTTCCGAGATAGCTAATGCCTCTGTATTCTTACAAGTATAACAGTCTTTAACTGCCTTTACTTTACAAGAGGCATTCTTTTGCTTCAGCACATCCACTTTTGCTGATGTTTCATCTTTTGCTTTATTGGTCTTTTTCATAATCTATTCAAGCGTGATGTTTTCCCAAAACACTTGTCAATTATAAAGTCAATAATGAGGCTAAGCAATTACCCAAAGGGATGAAAAGAGGATTAGTTTCTAATGGCGGTTATTAGTAAGATTTTTAGCAAATTTACACTGAAATGTTTATCGAGGAAAATTACTGTTGTGTCTTTTTGTATTAAAACTTAACTTGAACTCAAACATTTCACCATTGCTGAACTTTACAAGCAAATTATCTATTATCTATTATCTATTATCTATTATCAGAATTTAGAGTAATATTTATTAACAATAATGGGTGCCCTCTGAAAAAAATTAAAATTCTACTTGTTGAAGATAATCGGCTTCTGCGAGATGGACTTGAGTCTTTACTAAAGAAACAAGAAGATATGCAAGTAGTGGCAACTGTTGGCAACGGTGAAAATATTCTATTGCTTCTTGAAAAACATAAACCGGCTATATTACTCTTAGATCTTGGCCTTCGCAACCAGAATAGCTTGCAAATTGTTAAGCTTTGCAAGCCGAACAAACCGGATGTAAAAATAATTGTTATGGATCTCATACCGTTACAATCTGATGTATTAGAGTTTGTTGAGGCCGGTGTTTCTGGATTCATTCTAAAAGACGCTAATGAAAAAGATTTGTATGATACTATCCGATCAGTGCATCAAGGTCAAAAAGTTATGCCAACTCACTTAATGGGATCTCTTTTTACTCAAATTGTTGAGCATGCAATTAATGGAAGCCCCGTTTCTGTAATAATCGAATCGGTTAGAATGACAAAAAGAGAAAAACAAGTTATTGAATTAATAGCTGAAGGATTTACAAACAAAGAGATAGCACAGACTCTACATCTCTCAACATACACCATAAAGAGCCATGTTCATAATATCCTTGAAAAATTAGCAATTCATACCAGAGTGCAGATAGCTAATTATGCCCACAAAGCGTAGTTGAGCCTCAAAACCGAAATATAAAATACTAACATGACAATGGTTTCAATAAGCAATAAAATTAACCCAATTGGTGAATTGTTTTATATCGTCCCTAAGGGGACTTAACGAATATTGTGTTCGTTATTCTATAGTTATGTCGCTCCTAACGGAGCTAAAAATCCCGTAGGGATAAAATATCTATAAGTAAAGAATAACAAATAAACCAAAGTCCCTTTTGGGACGATACAGAGAACATCTATACGCATTGGTATATCGAATTAAACATAACTGTTACTAATTACATCGAGTTCATAATAAGTTGTTAGAACAATATTCTTCTATTTAAGATGTAGTCCCTTTTTCATCCCTTCGCATTATTGTACCCATTTATTGTAAACTTTACTTTTATATCACAATGACTTGCATAATATGAGATTTACTTTCTCAACATTGAGCAAAGTAATTACTGAAAACAGCAAGTAAATATCATTTATGAATAAGACAACATATTAAAAGGAGTTAAAGTTATGAGAAAGAAATTGTTACCATATTTATTCTTGAGTTTAATAGTTTTCTTTGTAATACCTATTACTGCACAAGACCGAGGATTCGGAATTGGCATTATGGTAGGAGAACCCACTGGCGCGAGCGCCAAGTTATGGACTTCAAAAGTAAATGCTTTTGATTTCGGTCTTGGTTTTTCGAATGGTGGAGATCGTATTACATACAAAGGTACTTACGAATCAACCGGACGAGTACATTTTCATATGGATTACTTGTGGCACTCATTTAATGCAATAAGTTCCAGCGAAAGATTTCCACTCTATTACGGCTTAGGCGGCAGATTTAATAGCGGAGCCGGTTATGAATCTTCATTTGGCATAAGAGGAGTTATCGGTATTGCATGGCTTCCTCGCTCAACTCCGTTAGATATATTTATAGAGTTAGTGCCTGTATTACAACTTACAGCTGGCACTGGGTTTGGAATTGACGCCGGGCTTGGAATAAGATACTTCTTTGATTAAGATTTTTATTATGTATTAACCGGTTGTGTGAATTAAAAACTTATTGGAAAACTGTTGAAACAGTTTCAAAAATGATGTTTGATTTTATTAACCCACGGATTAATCCGTGGGTTAATAAGAAAAACAAACTTATTTCCAAACCGTTTTAACGGTTTAAAAATTAATTCACACAGAGGGATATGTCTTAACTACATTAATGAAATGTTAATTATGGGCGCATTTATAAACAGAATGTGCCCATTATTTTAACCCGAATTTCGATTAACACAAATCTGATTAATTGAAGCGTTAGTTCCTTTTTCATCCTTTCGCACGATTGTACACGACTACTTACTAACATATCTTTTTTGTAAACATTAATAAAAACGTTAATGAATTTGAAAACCACACGACAAGGAGAACCATCGTGAAAAAATTAAATGTAATATTCTTAATACTAATTATTGGCGCGTCAACATTTCTTTGCAGTTGCAGTGCATCCGGCGGTATTTCGGTTGGAAAACAACAAACTAGTAATGTTAAACTAACTAAGTGATATGAGGATAGCGGGTGTCTAACTTTGCAATATTCTTAATAGGAACTGCATTTGTAACATTAGGGTTAGCCTTTTCTGCACACAAGCTGGGCGCAACACCAATTTGGATTAGCATCGGATCGTTAATAATAATTGGCCTTGGGATAATGATTGCAGTTTCGAAGACCAGAAACAAAGAAAAATCTGGTAATGATAAATAGTTTTAGAGAGCCGATGAACACATCATATAGAAATAATCCTATAAAGATACTGATGTTATTAATCATGCTGTTTTATCTTTCAAATTGTGCTCATTCCTTGCCTACACTGGAATATACAACACATGGATTAACCTATTCTTACTCCGATAGTGTAGAAATTAATTATGAAATTGTTGGGCATGGTGATAAAAAGATATTATTCTTGCATGGATTTGGAACATCATTACATACTTGGGATGATATTAAATATTTATTTCCCCAAGATGAGTTTTCTTTATATCTACTTGACTTAAAAGGATTTGGACTATCTTCTAAACCAAAAGATGATAAGTATACTCTTCAAGAGCAAGCAAATATTGTTGTGGACTTTATCAAATACTTAGATTCAAAAACTTTGTCACTTGTTGGACATTCTTATGGAGGCGGTGTTGCGTTACATGCTGAAATGTTATTAGCAAAAGATATAAGCAAGACTAGAATTGATAAACTGATACTGATTGATTGTCTTGCGTATATGCAAGATGCGCCGGTTTTTATTGATCTTTTAACTATACCCGTGATTAATAAACTAACGTTTCTGGTATCGAACAGTTATAAGGCCGAATATATTCTTGGCAAAGTATTTTTTGATAAAGAGCTTATTAATGAAAAATTGATTGCTAGATACTCTTCTTACTATTATGGCGAGGACATACCATACTCATTCATTACTACTGCAGAACAAATCAATCCCATCGAATATGAACAATTAATAGAGGCATATAAATCTGTTGCAACTCAGTGTTTAATAATATGGGGTGATAATGATCCAATATTATCTTTGGAAAATGGAATTAAGCTAAGTAAAGAGATGCTTAACGCACGTATAGAAATAGTTAGCGAATGCGGCCATGTGCCTCATGAAGAAAATCCCGTTGTCGCGTATAATAAAATACTTTTCTTTTTGAATAACAAATGAATGTGCTGGGTTAAATAAATGCATTATTCGCTTTCACATATTACAGTACTTCCTTAATGCTCTTTCTAAAATTCCTACAAAAGAAGTAGTTCCATTTTCATCCTAAAGCACGATTGTTGTGCAATAGCCTTGAGTTTATCTTTCTTTCAATATTCATCGTGTTAATTACTTACATGGGTAATTTTTATTAAAATTAATCAAGGAGCTGCAATGAAGTTATTTACAATTTTAGCATTATTAACATTAGTATTGTTTTCAACCAATATTGATGCACAGTTCAAGGGATTCGGATTGAAAGGCGGATTCCAAGTTAACGGCGTAATGCCGGCAACTGAATTTGAAGATGATAACGGTATGAGCTTATCATCATATTTGGTTCGTGCATTTTTAAGATATGAGATTTCGGATTTGTTTAATGCCGAACTTGGTGCTGGATATGGTAATCTGAAAGGAGATGATTTTAATTATGCAACAATGGCAAGAGGAACCGGTGAGTACAGCACTTCTGTTGTGCCGATTGATCTTCGTTTTCTAATGACACCGTTTAATATGGATTCATTTAATCCTTATTTCTACGCCGGTTTCGGGGCAGCGTATTATAATGTGAACACTAAGCCAACAACAGTTTCCCCATTGGTAGTTGAGTCGAGAGGGTGGACGGGAGTAGTGCCTGTAGGAATTGGTACCGAAATAAAACTAAGTGAAGAAACATTACTTGATATTAGCGCCGGTGTAAGCTTAATGCTTACCGAAAACTTGAATTATTTCAAAATTGTGGACTATAATGACGCTTACTTCAGTATTGGTTTAGGTCTCACGTTTACCGGTGAAAGTATGGATTCCGACAAAGATATGGATGGGCTAACAAAACGAGAAGAAATAAAAATCGGAACTGATCCAAATAATTCCGATAGTGATGGTGACGGCTTGAAAGATGGCGAGGAAGTAAAAAAATATAATACAAACCCGCTGGATGCTGATACTGATAATGATGGCTTGAAAGACGGTGAAGAAGTGTATAAATACAAAACAAGCCCGACTAATGAAGATACCGATGGTGACGGATTAAAAGATGGTGAAGAAGTTATGACCTATAAAACCGATCCATTAAATGCCGATACCGATTCGGACGGACTAAAAGATGGCGAAGAGATTCTAAAGTATAAAACAAGTCCGCTTAATGCAGATACCGATGGCGATAATTTAAAAGACGGTGATGAGGTAATGAAATATAAAACCGATCCGTTGAAAGCTGATACAGACGGCGGAACAGTTTATGACGGAGTTGAAGTAAACCGTGGTACAAATCCTTTAGATCCTTCTGACGACGTTGCTATATCGGCAATGATGATTCAAAAATTAAAGACATTCGATAACGTGCTATTTGATGTTAACAAAGCTGAACTGACTGAAGATTATAAAGCAGCTTTGGATAATGTGTATGATGTTTGCTCAAAGTTGAAAGACGCAAAAATTCAACTTGCCGGGCACACTTCTTCGCCAGCTTCGGAAGAATATAATATGGAGCTTTCTGTAAGAAGAGTGAATGCCGTTAAAGATTATTTGGTTGATAAGGGATTTAAGGCAGATATGATTTTTGTAGAAGCATTTGGTGAAACCAAACCTGTTGCTACAAACGATACCGAAGAAGGCAAAGCTCAAAACAGAAGAACAGAAATAAAAGTTGCTTACTTAGATAAACAATAATCTGAAATAAATAATTAGGAAGGCTTTAGGATTAGGCCTTCCTATAAATGATAGGAGACAATTATGCTTCATAAAGTAAAAGCACTTAAAGGATACGGCTTAAACAGCCACAATGGGGAAATCGGAAAGGTTCTAGAGTTTTATTTTGATGACAAACATTGGACAATACGTTATCTGGTTGCTGACGCCGGCAATTGGTTAACCGGAAGACAAGTTTTGATTTCACCATATTCAATTATGAGAGTGAATGAAAAAGAGGAGCAGATTCAGATAGATTTAACTAAGAAACAGATTGTCGATAGTCCTACTTTGGATAGCGACAAACCAGTTTCTCGTCAGTATGAAACTGATTACTATGGCTATTTTGGATGGCCGCTTTATTGGGATGGTCCTAATACTTGGGGATATTTTCCGGATATCGTTCGCGATAGTAAAAAATGGAGCGATGTAAAAAGCGGTGAAGACTCATGGGACCCGAATTTGCGAAGTACTCACGAAGTAACGGGTTATAATATTGAAGCTGCTGATGGAGATATTGGCCACGTAGTAGATTTTATTATTGATGATGAATCTTGGACAATTAGATATCTAATTGTTGATACGCGGAATTGGCTACCGGGCAAAAAGATTATCTTATCTCCATTTTGGATTGATCGCGTTAGTTGGGGAGAGGCTAAAGTGTTTGTTAATCTTACTATGGAGCAAATTAAAGAATCGCCGGAGTACTCAGACGACTTATTGTTAACGCGAGACTATGAAACCGGGCTGCATAAACATTACAATAGAAAAGCCTACTGGGTTGATGCACATAAAGACCGGGTCCATATTCTTTGAGACAGTAAAGTGAAATACTAAATTTTGCACACACAATGTTCTTAGTCTAAAAGTTTAATTAGGGACAGCCAAAAGCCGCAATTATGAGTTGCGGCTTTTTTATTTTCTATTGTCATCTTTTGTCATTCCAAAACGATGTAGTTCTTTTTTCATCCTTTCGCACGATTGAGTTTTCTTTTTAAATAGCTGCATCTTGCTATGAGGATAGGCTTGAGCTATGAACATATTGACGAAATTTGAAATCAGCAGAGTACACGGCGCAGTAAGCTTCGAAAAGTACTTGTATAATTCTTCCTGTCCATACAAACAATCCGCGGCAGTTGCTCTTCATTTTGTTAAAGTGCTAATAAAAGGTTTATGATATGTTACTTAAAAAGTTGTTATCTGAACAATCATTACGCCGAATATCTTTGGCGGCTGGAATTCTAACAATAATAATAGGTCTTTTAGTTCTCATCGGTCGGCGTTTCGATGTCGAGTTTCTGAAAGAATTATTCTCTGCTGCGTTACCAATGAATACAAGCACAGCCGTAGAATTTATTCTTGCGGGTTTTATGTTGCTGTTTTTACAATTTGCATTTCCACTTCGTAAAATAATTATTCGGTTGTTGGCATCGGGTGTTATTTTGGTTGCCATGCTATCTCTAGTGGAAAGCATATTTCAAATTAATATTGGTTTTTACAAGTTAATAGATTCTCAATTAGATACTTCAATTATACAAACCACTGCCAGCAACTTAGCATTATACACATCTGTTAATTTTATTTTTATCGGTATAGCTTTTATTCTTCTGACAATTAAAAACAATAAAGGCAAGTTTATACTTCAGTCTATTATAATATTCGAAATTGCAATCAGCGTGATTGTGTTTCTTAGTTATGTGTTTGGATTTAAGGCTACACTTACAATGGGAGCTTTTGAGCAAATTGGAATGGCGTTTACGAGTTCAATAGCATTTATCATATTGGGTCTTGGAATGTTACTAACTGCCTATAGATTGCTACAAGCACCCGTAACAGTTGAGCAAAAAATTCTTGCTGAAATTATGGTTTCTGCCATAGTCATTATATTCATTTTATTTCTAACCCTAACAAGTTTACGTTCAATGCAGGACAATGCCGAAATAATTAATTACAAAACTGAAGTAAGGGAACAAACCAGCAAATTGCTTGAATCGGTAATAAATGTTGAAACCGGAGCGCGCGGCTACGTAATAACCGGTAGTGACAAATACTTAGAACCAATGTATAAGGCACTTAAAGAAATACCCGATCAACTAATAAAACTACGCTTGCAAATAAAGAACAATCATTCGCAGCAACAACAATTAGCAATACTTGACCAGCTTGTAAAAAGAAGAGTTGATATTGCAAAACAACTTTACTCCATTCGAAAGTACAAAGGATTGAATTCGGCAGTTGCGCTTCTAGAAGATGGAACTGGTATAATGCTTTCCGATAGTATTAGAATTGTAACTTCAAAAATAATAGATGCTGAGAATAATTATACTGTCACCGAAGTATTACAAAAAAACATACTGTCCACAAAAAGCAAAGTGGTACAGACTCAAACTGTTATTCTAATTGGCTTTATCGTTCAGCTATTTATGTTTGGGCTAATGTTTGTGGTAGTAAAAAGAAATTCGTTAAAGCGTAAAGAAGCAGAAGATAAACTCCTTGTTGTAAATGAAAATCTTGAAAGTGCTGTCCTTGAAAGGACATTAGATTTAAGACAATCAGAAGAGAAATATCATAAATCATTCTCCACAATTCCCGATCCTATATTTGTAACGCGAAAAGAGGATGATGAAATTCTAGAAGTAAATGAAGCATTTGTAAAAACTAGCGGCTTTGCGCTCCAAGAAATACTAGGGCATACAATGAATAATTTACTGCTTTGGGTTGAGCAAGAGCAGCAGAAGAAATATTCGAAAATGATCCAAGATAATGGGCGGGTAATTGAATATGAAGCAAAGCTTAGGATGCATGACGGATCTTTTTCTGATTGGCTTATTTCATCTGAATCAGTAACGATTAGGAAAGAAGAATGTGTGCTTTCGATTATAAAAGATATAACTGCGCGCAAAAAAGCAGAAGAAGAAATACGTTCTTTAAATGTCAATCTTGAAACGAGAATAGAAGAAAGAACCGCACAGCTTGCTTTGATAAATGAAAACCTACATAAAGAGATTGAAGAAAGAAAAAGAGCTGAGGAAGAGAGCATAGTGGCAAGAGCAGAAGCAGAAAGAGCAAACATAGCAAAAAGTGAATTCCTTTCTCGAATGAGCCATGAACTAAGAACACCAATGAATTCGATTTTAGGCTTTGCGCAATTAATGGAAATGGGCGATTTAAACCCGGTTCATAAAAAAGGTGTTAAGCAAATATTAAAAAGCGGGAAGCATCTGCTGGAGTTAATCAATGAAGTGCTGGATATTGCAAAGATTGAAGCCGGTCGATTGACATTATCTACAGAACCAGTTGAAGTATGGAGCGTTGTCCAAGAAACAGTTGATATTGTTAGTAATCTTGCTAAAGAAAATGATGTCACCCTCGAGTCGAATATATCAGTCGTTAAAAGACATTTTGTAAAAGCAGATCACCAACGACTTAAGCAAGTGCTTCTAAATCTAGTCAACAATGCAGTAAAATATAATCGTAAAGGCGGATCGGTAATTATTGAAAGTAGAATACAACATGAATTAAATACTAACGAGAATGCAACTAATATTAGAATAAGTATTGCGGATACAGGCAAGGGGATTACAGAAGTTGATCTTAAAAAATTATTTAATCCTTTCGAGCGCATTGCACCGGAAGGAGCAGAAACGGAAGGGACGGGACTCGGGTTGGCAATTTCGAAAAAATTGGTTGAGGCTATGGGTGGGAAAATTGGGGTTGAAAGTGTAATTGGTAGCGGGAGTACCTTTTGGATTGAGTTGCCTCAGACGGAAAGCCAAATAGAGCAGCTTGAAAGAACAATTGGAGTACTGAAATCTGAAGTAAAAATGCCAACTGTAAATGGTACTATTCTATACATTGAAGATAATATTTCGAATATTCAATTAGTTGAACAAATATTAGAAACACATCGTCCTTCAATAAAATTAATTACAAACATGTATGGAAAAAATGCAGTTCCGTTTGCAGTTGATTTCAAACCAAATCTTATTCTGTTAGATCTTGATCTGCCGGATATTCATGGTAGTAAAGTTGTAAAACTATTGCATGAGAATTCTTTAACAGCGGAAATACCGGTTATAATACTTAGCGCTGATGCCATGACGAAACAGATAGAGAGATTACTGCAATCCGGAGTTAAAGATTATCTAATAAAACCAATTGATGTGAAACAGTTTCTAAAGGCTATTGATGAGATGATGATTGAAGCAAAAAAAGAAAAAATAGATTTCACTTAATAATTTGAGCAAAGATTATAATGCAGACTTTCTTTTAAAAATGTACGCATTTGAAGAATGAAAAATGAATAATAAAATAATGCTAAAATATACTCTGAAGAATGCAAGAATACTCATTGTTGATGATCAGCAAGCCAATATTGATGTTCTTACCGGATTGCTAGATGCTAAAGGTTATTCAAACTACACGGCAACCACAGATTCGCGCAAGGTAATAAACCTATATGAAGAATATAACCCGGACTTGATTCTGCTTGATCTAAGCATGCCGCATTTGAGTGGCTTCCAAGTTTTGATGCAGTTAAAAGTATTAATCCCGCCAGAAAAATTTATGCCTATACTAGTGCTTACAGCCGATGCTACAAACGAGTCAAAGCAAAAAGCATTGGCGGGGGGTGCAACAGATTTTCTAACGAAACCATTTGATTTGATTGAAGTTGATCTACGAATTCAAAATTTGTTGAAAATACGAATCCTTCACCAACAATTAGAAGAACATAATATTGCATTAGAGGAAAATGTTAAAGAACGAACGAGTGAGCTTGAAAACACAAATGTAGAATTGAATTCTGCAAAAGATAAAGCTGAAGAGATGAGTAAACTGAAATCAATATTTCTTGCTAATATGAGTCACGAATTGAGAACTCCTTTAATATCTGTACTTGGGTTTGCAGAATTACTTCAGTTAGAAATAACAGATACCAAACAATTAGAATTAGTAGCTCAAGTGTTAGATGGTGGAAAAAGATTAAATATTACACTTAATAGTATTTTAGAGTGGTCAAAGCTAGAGTCGGAAAAACACTCGTTCAAACTCTCTTTGCATTACTTGGCAACTGTACTCCAAAAAAATATTGATCTAATAAAGCCAATGGCTAGTGCAAAAAATATCTTTGTGCAAACTCAATTCAAAGAAGCAAATATTCGAGCAAATATTGACTTAGATTTATTTGAAAAAGCAATTTTTCAATTGATGCACAATGCCATCAAATTTACTTCGCGAGGCGGTGTTTCGGTTACACTTAATCAAGCAGTAAAAGACGATATTTCTTGGGCAGTTATTCAAATCACCGATACAGGAATTGGAATTCAAAAAGAATATTTAACAAAAGTATTTGCTGATTTCAGACAAGGCAGCGAAGGACTAAACAGAAGTTATGAGGGAAGCGGATTAGGGCTTTCGATTGCAAGAAAAATGATTGAACTTATGAATGGTAAACTCGAGATTGAGAGTGAAGTTGGCAAAGGAACAACATTATCAATTTATTTACCAGTTGTCTTAGACGAAACAGCGCTAAAGCAAAAAATTGAAGAAAGGGGAAAAGCAATTGTAGTTAAACCGGAAAATGAAACAATAAAAGTTGCTCCATCAATTCTTTATGTAGAAGATAATGAATCAAACCGCATGTTAGTCCACAGAATACTGGAACGAGAGTTTCAATTTAGTGAAGCTGAGGATGGATTCAATGGAATAGCTATAGCTTCCAAAAAACATTTTGATCTTGTACTTATGGATATAAATTTAGGCATTGGTATTAATGGTATTGAAACAATGTATGGTATTAGAAAAATACCGGGGTATTTTAAGATTCCGATCATTGCTGTTACTGCTTATGCAATGTTAGGGGATAAGGAGCGATTATTAAGGGAAGGATTCGACGATTACCTTCAAAAACCATTTAGCAAAGAAGAACTAATTAAGCTTGTTAAAGCATTTGTAATTAAAAATAGTGAGGAAAACATCTAAACAATAAAGTTTTAATCTTTAGTTACACTATATGTTCGTTCGAAAATCATTCCTTTGTTATTTCATCAAGCTCAATCACTTCTTTGTTCTCTTCAAATAACTCATAATAATAGCCCAATGGATGTAGTCCACAATCCATCCTTCTGCTCGATTGGTATCTGCTGCTTCAATTCTCATCTTTCAACATAGTTAAAAAGAAAGTGTTCGCTTAATCATAAGCACATGTCTACTTAAAGAGTATAGCTGAATTTAGATGCAAAGTGATATTTGGTAACGAAAATATTTTGTTCAAATAAAGTAAGTCAATAAAAACAGAGTTGATCGGTGCAGAACGATAGTAACCCATATAAAAAATGATTTGTGAGTCGATAACTAAAAAACTCGAGAGTTGATTTTCACCAGAGTCATTGCAAGAAATGCAATGATATATAACAATTTAAGTTGGAGACTATATGAAAAACCTAATTAGCGCTGTTCTAAGCATTGTATTAATAGTATTAATCGCTGCTTGTTCAAGTAATACAGACCCTCAGGTTCGTATTAAGAACGAACAACAGAACAACATCAACGTCAATTTGCAAACTTCAGAGAACATCATAATTAGTTTTAACAATATTGAACCAGGCCAAACCACGGAATATCAAAAAGTGCGTGAAGGTAGTATTACAGCCACAGCAGTTATTCAGAATGAATCGGTTTCAGTTATAACTAAAGGAAACACAAACTACACAATCATAATTAGTACTGGTAAGCCCCCAGTAATAGAAACTGAAAAGCAATAACCAAAATAGAATATTAACGAGAGGAATTATTAATGGAAGGAATTCTCAAACCAAGGGTGTAGTTCTATTTTCATCCCTTTGCTCGATTAATTCATATACATATTTGATCTATCATTTAGTGAGTAAAAGAAAACCAATATGTTATAGGAGTATAACTTAAATGAAAAAAACGAAATACAATTTTAAGAAGTGGTTAATGCCACTGTTGTTGGTAATGTTTATTATAGGTTGCGAGGAAAGAGATAGTCTTGTATCTCCAACTATAGTAACTACACCAACTGTTAATTCAACCAGTCCCCAAAATGCAGTTACTGGCGTAGCTTTCAATTCTAAAATCACCGCAACATTTAGTGAAGCGATGAATTCAGAATCCATTACAACAGCAACTTTCACCTTAATGCAAGGAACCTTATTTGTATCGGGAACAGTTTCTTATACCGGTGAAACGGCTACTTTTGCACCATCAAGCAACTTGGCGCCTAATACTGCTTATACGGCAACGGTAACAACAGGGGCTAAAGATCTTGAAGGTAGTTCATTGGCTAAGAACTATGTCTGGAACTTTACAACAGGTGCGGCGGCATTAATCACACCCCCGACCGTAACTTTTACAGATCCATCTAACGCTGAAACGAATGTACCTTTCAACCAAAAAATTGCAGCCACGTTTAGTGTTGGAATGGATGCTACAACAATTACAGCATCTACATTTACCTTAACCAACGGAACAACATCGATTTCAGGTTTTGTATCGTATTCCGGGACTACCGCAATTTTTGCACCATCTATAGCACTGACACCAAACACAGCATACTTGGCAACTATTACTACTGGCGCAAAAGATTTGGCCGGAAATGCATTAGCTAGTGATTATGTCTGGAGCTATACTACTGGAACAGCAGCAGTGATTACTCCACCATCGGTTAGTTCCACAGATCCAATAAATAACGAAACGAATGTGGCATTTAACCAAAAAATTATTGCAGCATTTAGTAAGACCATGGATGCTTCCACTATTACAACATCAACATTTACTTTGATGCAAGGGACGACACCTGTTACCGGATTTGTTTCTTATTCCGGAACGACTGCTACTTTTTCACCGGCTGCTAATCTTTTAGCAAACACAGTATTTACTGCTAATATAACAACTGGAGCTAAGGATCTTGCCGGCAACACTATTACAAACAATTATACTTGGAATTTTACTACTGGCGCAGCAGCAATAATTACTTCGCCAACAATAAGTTTTACCGATCCAACTAATGCAGCAACAAATGTTGCGTTGAACCAAAAAATTGCAGCTACTTTTAGTAGAACAATGGATGCTTCAACTCTAACCTCGGCTTCATTTACATTAAAGCAAGGTACAGTTTCAGTTCCGGGATTTGTTTCTTATACTGGAACGACCGCAACTTTTGCACCAGCAAGCAACCTCAACCCAAATTCAACTTACACTGCAACAATTACAAATGCAGCTAAGGACTTAGCAGGCAATTCGCTGGTAAACAATTATGTCTGGAGTTTTACGGCCGGAGCTGCAGCGGTAATTACGCCGCCAACAATCAATTCTACAGATCCGGTTAATGCACAAACAAACGTGCCATTCAACCAAAAAATTGCCGCAACTTTCAGTAAAACAATGAACGCAGCAACTTTAACAACCGCTACATTTACATTGATGCAAGGTACAACATCGGTTTCCGGATTTGTTTCTTACTCCGGTACAACTGCAAATTTTGCACCGGCAATCAACCTAGCACCAAATACAATTTATACTGCAACAATAACAACGGGTGCTAAAGATCTTGCTGGTAACGCTCTTGCAGCAAACTATGTATGGAATTTTACAACGGGCTCAGCAGCAGTAATTACTCCGCCAACAATAAGTTCAACAGATCCAATCAATTCCGAAATCAATGTTCCATTGAATCAACAAATTGCAGCAACCTTTAGCAAGACAATGAATGCCTCTACAATAACGGCATCTACATATACATTGATGCAAGGAACAACACCAATTTCCGGATTCATATCTTACTCCGGAACAACAGCAATATTTTCACCATCAAGCAATCTTGCACCAAATACAGTTTATACTGCAACTATAACTTCTGGCGCCAAGGATCTTGCTGGCAATGCGTTAGCAAATAATTATGTATGGACATTTACATCAGGCGCAGCAGTTATCATTACTCCGCCAACAGTAACTTCTACGGATCCATTAAACGCTGCTATAGGTGTTGCGTTGAATCAAAAAATTGCAGCAACCTTTAGCAAAACAATGAATGCTTCTACACTACAAACCTCAACCTTTACTTTGAAAAAAGGTGCAACTTCAGTTTCCGGTTTTGTTAACTACACAGGTACAACAGCAACTTTTGCACCGGCAAACAATTTGGAGTCAAATAGTCTTTATACAGCCACAATTACAACTGGAGCTAAAGACCTTGCAGGTAATGCAATTGCAAATGACTATGTCTGGACTTTCTCTACAGGAGAAGCGACAGTAGTTATTCCGCCAGTTGTTACTTCAACAGATCCGGCAAATCTTGCAGTAGGTGTACCATTAAATCAAAAAATTGCTGCGACTTTTAGTAAGACTATGAATGCTTCAACTATAACAACAGCCACGTATACAGTGATGCAAGGGAGCAGCGTAGTTACAGGCTTTGTCTCTTACTCTGGTACAACTGCGTTATTTACACCATCAAGCAACCTTACACCAAATACTTTATATAAAGCAACAATTACTTCCGAGGCAAAAGATCTAGCTGGCAACGCTTTAGTAAATAATTATGTGTGGACATTTACATCAGGCGCAGCAGTTGTAATTACTCCGCCTACAATTAATTCTACAGATCCACTGAATCTTGCGGTGGGTGTAGCTCTGGATAAAAAAGTTTCTGCAACTTTTAGTAAGAGTATGAATCCATCTACAATTCATACTTCAACGTATAAATTAATGCAAGGGACCACGATTGTGAATGGGTTTGTTTCCTACTCTGGTACAACCGCAGTATTTTCACCATCTAGCAACCTAGCACCAAATACATTGTACACAGCAACAATTACTACCGGTGCAAAAGATCTTGCAGGCAATGCACTAGCAAACGATTATGTATGGACTTTTACAACCGGATCAGCTTCTGTTGTAACTCCTCCAACAATTATTTCAACTGATCCTATTAGTAACGCAATATGTGTACCTATAAATAAACACATTACTGCAACTTTTAGTAGACCGATGAATGCTGCAACAATTACTACAGCAATATTTACTATAATGGAAGTAAGTTCGACAACATTTCTTTCCGGAACTGTCAGCTATTCGGGTACTACAGCAACATTTATTCCTTTAATCAATCTTAAACCTAATACTACTTATACAGGAACCATTACTACCGGCGCTAGGGACTTAGCTGGTAATCCAATGACAATCAATCACGTATGGAATTTTACTACAATCGTTCCTTACGTAATATCATTATCATCAAATCCTTTGGCTGGCGGAACAACCAGTGGAGGCGGTACGATCAACTCATGCGCTTCTGCTACAGTCATTGCAACACCTAATTCCGGATATTCATTTACTAACTGGACGGAAGGTGGAACAATAGTTTCAACAAATACAAATTACACATTTACGGTTAGTGGAAATAGAACTTTAGTAGCAAACTTTACACTTAATACTTATACAGTATCTTTATCTAGTAATCCATTGGCTGGAGGATCTACAAATGGAGCGGGTACATTTAATTGGGGTACCTCAGTAACAGTTACAGCTACGCCAAATGTTGGTTATACTTTTACTAACTGGACAGAGAACGGAACTGCAGTTTCAACTAATGCAAATTATACATTTACATTAACCGGGAACAGAACACTAGTAGCAAACTATGCAGCTATAGCTCAGTATGTTGTAACGTTATCCAGAAATCCAATAGCTGGCGGAACAGTAAATGGAGGCGGTACATTTTATTCGGGTACCTCTGTAACAGTTACTGCAACAACTAATGCTGGATATTCATTTACCAACTGGACAGAAAACGGATTAGCAGTATCTACAAATTCGACTTATCAGTTTACCATAATCGGTAACAGAACTTTAGTAGCGAATTTTGCGCTTAATCCTTATACGGTAACTCTATCAAGCAATCCAGCTCTTGGAGGAACAACTAGCGGTGGTGGAATTCATAACGCAGGTTCTACTGTTAACGTAACCGCAACACCGGCAATTGGATATTCATTTGTTAACTGGACAGAGAATGGAAATCCGGTATCGACTAATGCAAATTATTCATTTGTAATAAGTTCAAACAGAACACTAGTTGCTAATTTTGCTTTGATACCACCGACACAATTTTCAGTTTCGTTATCTAGCAATCCAGCGCTGGGTGGAACGACAAACGGAGGTGGCAACTACAATTCTGGAAGTAATGTCACTGTAACCGCAACACCAGCTGTTGGATATGTATTTAATAATTGGACGGAGAGCGGAAATCCAGTATCTGCAAATGCAAGTTATACATTTGTAATACTTGCAAATAGAATATTGGTAGCCAACTTTACTGCACTTCCATCTGGACCTCCAGGAGTTGATCTTGGAGCAGCAGGAGACTTTGCTATTCTTGCTGGTGCCGGAGTTACCAATACCGGTTTTACCTTCATTTATGGTGACGTTGGCGCATTCCCAACAGCTACAATAAATGGATTCCCTCCGGGAGTTGTTAATGGAACTCTTTATATGGCTGCTGATCCTTTAGTAGGAACTGCTAAAAACGCTTTGACAGCTGCTTATAACGACGCTCAAGGAAGATCATTAAATGCTATCTCATTACCGGGACAACTTGGTGGTTTAACTCTTGCCCCGGGTCTTTATGTAAACTCTTCAACTAGTGGCATATCTGGAACAGGAGCGAACGCAATTCTAACTCTTGATGCTGGAGGCAACCCAAATGCGGTATGGATATTTAAGATGGGTTCAACTCTTATAACCGATGCAGGTACAAGCATTGTTCTAGCCGGTGGCGCAAAGTGGGAAAACATTTACTGGTCTGTAGGTACTTCTGCAACACTTGGTACGGGCTGTATATTCTACGGAAATATTCTTGCTGATCAATCAATCACTTTAACTACGGGTGCAACATTACGCGGCAGAGCACTGACACGTATTGCTGCTGTAACTTTGGACGCGAATATTGTTGATAAAAGATAAGTTATTAGAGAATAGAATTGAGGTGAGGAGATATTAACTCCTCACCTTACTTAAAACGACTGTGTATTATATAATGTTTTTTGAATAGATCGAAAAAAAATAAGAGCATTGAGTTTAATAGAATAAAAAAAGGAAACTAGAAATGAAAAAGATTACAATTATGATCGCGCTGTTGTTAACAATTGGTATCGGCGCCTCTTTAGCACAACCAGTGACTGATTATTGGACATTCGGTTTTGGTCTTACTTATCCAAGATTCTCCAATGTCAATATTCAACCACTTAATTCAAATTATGGTGGATTTCTATCGTTAGAAAAGAATTTTTCTGAGAATGTTGGTTTAAGGTTTAAGACCGGCTATACCCACCAAGAAGGTGAATGGAAAAATTCTTCTCTTAACATGATAACAGAATCAACAAACCTTGTAACAGGCGATCTTGATTTACTTTATTACTTACTGCCGTGCGAACCGGTTTCACCTTATTTATTTGCTGGCGGAGGTGTTAGTTTACGCATGCTTTCAAATTGGGCTACACCTACTTTAGATGAAAACGAAACAGCTCTTTCTTTTAATGTTGGCGGCGGTGTTGAGTGGGCTATTGGCGCTAACTGGAAAATTATGACAGAGTATGGTTTTCATAAAATGTTTAATTCGGAACTGGATGGTGCTGTTATTTCTACTGAAGTTAATGGGCGTGATGCTTATATGACGCTTAATCTCGGTCTTCAATTTGTATTTGGTAAAGGCGCTCCATCGAAGCTGTGCGAACCTTGCCAGGGTATAACTCAAGTAATAACACCGGAAAAGGTTGACTATGACAGAATTGAAGAACTGATCATCGAACACATCCCGAAAATTATTACACGGGATGTTGTAGTTGATAAATATATAGTTGCAGTTAATGATAGAATAGTATTAGTCGGTGTAAATTTTGCATTTGATAAATCCGAGCTGCTGCCGGAATCATACCCGGTTCTTGATAAAGCTGTAACACTATTAACCAACAATCCTAAAGTTAATGTTGAGGTTGAAGGCTATTGCGACTATATAGGAAGTAATGCTTACAATAAAGAACTTTCTGTAAATAGAGCAATTACTGTTAAGAACTATCTCGTTTCTAAAGGAATTGCAGATTCTAGGCTTTCTACAGTTGGCTATGGTGAACAAAACCCGGTAGCAAACAATGAGACTGAAGATGGCAGAGCAATGAATAGAAGAATAGTATTCAGAATTATGAAATAAAAATATTTAAATAATCCTATGAAAGCCCTTGTAATCAAATATTACGGGGCTTCAATGGGACTTTCAATTCCAGCCTTCATCAATTTAATCTATGGAGAAAAAATGAAAAATCTTGGTGCATTTGCCGTAATTCTAATCTTTGTAATATCATTATTCATTTGCAGTTGTACTGCAAGTGGAAAGGTTTCGGTACAAAAACAACAAAGTAGAAGCACAATAAATAATGTAAAATGACAAAACCTTATAAATATTTATCCATCTATTCACAAAAGAACAAACAGATAAACTATGGAGCCTTAATTCTAATATTATTTGTTTTCGCGGTAATAGGGATTGCTATTTATGAATTTGTGAATATGTATTTCTAGATCGCAAAAATTTAGAATGAATAATTCTGTTTCAATAAAAGTTAGTACTAACTCATAAATATCGAATTCTTATAAAGCGATAATACACCTAGGAGACACACAGTGCAGATACAGATTAATACAGACCACAATATTGAATGTCATGAAGGACTTACAACCTTAGTTAAAGATATAGTTGAAAGCACTTTGAGTCGGTTAAGCGATCACATAACTAGAATCGAGGTTCATCTTAGCGATGAGAATGGGAAGAAGCACAGCAAAAATGATAAACGCTGTATGCTGGAAGCGCGGCTTGAGGGACGTAAGCCATTTGCAGTAACTCAGAAATCTGAAAAACTGGACCATGCAATTAATGGTGCCGCCGATAAACTTGCTAGATTAATTGAAAGTAGTCTTGACAAGTCGAAACATCCAAAGAGTCACAATACTGATCGGTTATTAAATACATAAAAGCTAGTATTAAAATATGAACAAGTTTATCAAGCAGATAAAGCAACAGAATGAGAATCTTTAACTCTGGTTTGCAAAGTGCCTAGCAAAGGATGTAGCTCCATTTTCATCCTTTTGATCGATTGAACATTCTTCTGCAACTGTTGATAATAGATTCACAAAAAAGTATGCCTCTGTTAAATATATGTAATAGAGAATTCACAATTAAAATCAAGGATAGAATAAAATGACAAATGAAGATAAGGGAATGGGAAAAGGATTGTTAATAGGACTATTAACCGGCGCTGCTGTTGGATCTGTCTTAGCACTTTTATATGCGCCAAAATCCGGAAAAGATATGCGAAAGCTTATTAAAACTAAATCTCAAGATATCATTGAAGATACTGAAGAGTATTATTCTAATGCTAAAGAGAAAGCAACTCAATTATTCAGAGATGTAAAAAAAAAGTCCGAAATGTTATTTTCCGATGCTGAAGAAAAGGTAGACGATTTATTACATGAATCCGAAAAGATACTTGCTGATGCTAAGGAACAAGTAATAAGCATTGCAAATGCCGGTAAACAGAAAAATGAAAAAGAAAATCAACACTTAAAAAACATGCTTCCCAAAAGTGATAGGCACCAACAGTCGTAAAACTTAATAGGATGAGTGATTAATTATGTCAATAATTGACTTTCTTCTTGTAATCTTACTTTTGAGTGCTTCTTCACTCTGTATTTTTTTGATAATCTATTTAAAAAGAATTCTCGTTCAATTGGAAGAACTAGGCAAAGAGATTCATCAGTTTGTAGATTTTACAAACACAATAATGCTGAATGTAGAGGAAGTAGCTTTACGTGCCACCAAAATAGTGAATGAAGTAGAAGGATACTGGTCAGTGCTAAGCCGGGGGTTCAAAAAAATTCGGAGAATACTCCCTCCGTTTAGGTTTTTGTGAAAGAGGGAAGGGTATGCCTCCAATGTGCGGTAATATTCTTACTAATCTCGATTGGTTTGAATGCCCAACTATTGAATACAATATTCCCATTTGAAAATGGAAAAGTTTTTGTAGTAACAAACTGTACTGATTTAAACAATCCAGTTCATAAAGGAATTTATACAAGAGAGAAAGACATGGATAATTTATTCATAGGCAATCCTAAATTATTTTGGGCAAATAGTTTGCCGGATTTAGCAACAATACTTAGTACGGAAAAGAATAAGTCACATTTGCTTTTATCACTAGAGCAAAATGCACCAAATCCATTTAACCCAATTACCAGAATTAGTTTTACAGTACCACTAAGAATGAATGTAAAGCTGAAAGTAATAAATAACGAAGGCAAAAGAGTTGCTGTCCTAACCAATAAGGTTTATGACAGCGGCAAATATGATGTCGAATTTGATGGAAGCAATCTGCAAAGCGGTGAGTACCTTTATGTACTTACAACGCTGCCAAGTTCAATTGCAAGAAAGATGGTGCTGTTAAAATAAATTGGCACACACAACGTTCTTAGTTTTTAGGTTATAAATTAAGGACAACCAGAAGCCGCAATTATGAGTTGCGGCTTTTTTATTTCTTATCATCATTATTTGTTCCTTCTAAAAGATGTAGTTCTTTTTTCATCCCTTCGCTCGATTGAACACCGCTAAGTGTAACCTTATCTTTTTTATGAGCTTTAATCAAATACATAAATAGTATGAAGAATGTTTTAATAGGAGATCTGCTGTGAAAAAGCTAAACGCAATATCTTTAGTAAAACTTGTTTTAATTGTAATTACTCTAAATATTGTTTTTGCAATAATCCCATCAAAAGTTTTGGCACAGCAAAGTGGCGTTAACTTCCAAGTATTCTACAATGAATTGCATCCCTACGGCCAATGGATTGAAGATTTCAATCATGGTTATATATGGATTCCTTCAGCCGGTCCAGACTTTGTCCCTTATTTGTCAAATGGACATTGGCTGTTGACTGATTATGGCTGGATGTGGGCCTCTGACTATGACTGGGGCTGGGCACCTTTCCATTATGGCCGTTGGGATTATAATAATTTTTATGGTTGGTATTGGGTTCCCGATAATGAATGGGGACCATCTTGGGTAACATGGAGAATGTCTGAAGGTTTTTTTGGCTGGGCGCCAATGAGACCGGGTGTTTCGATAAACATAACGTTCGGCAAATACTATGATCTACCTTTTGATAGATGGGTTTTTGTAAGAGATAGAGATATAGAACGACGGGATATTGGCCGCAATTTCATAGATAGAAAGAATAATCGACAAATGATTAATAGATCAACGGTTATTGATAAAACGTACTATGATGATAAGAGGCGTTCAACGTATGTATCGGGACCGGAGAGAGAAATAGTAGAAAAGAAAACCGGTAAAACAGTAAAACCGATTGCTGTTTATGAAAGAGATAGACCGGGGCAGAGTTTAAACAATGATCAGCTGCAGATATACAGACCTAGAGTTGAAAAGAATGGCGGAAAAGATAAGCCGGCACCAACCGAGATTTCCAAGCTTAGAGATGTTAAACGTCCTTTGCAAAGAGAAACGCTTAAGAATCCCGCGAATGTGGAAAGGTCAAGAAATAATAATGTAGATAGTCAAAGACCAACACAAGCAAGCACACCAAATAAGATTGATATTAAAAGTCGTGACTATCAGCCAATAAAAGCTACCAATAATGAAAAAGATATTCGGAAAATAAAACCGGCAGAGATGCAGAAGGTTAATTTGCCAAGTGATAAAAGAAATAATCGTGCTGTCTCGCCAGCTAAAAATTTGGAACGATCTAAAACAGAATACAAAGAAGTCCGCGCTGCTAAACCGGAAAATATTCCTACACCAAAAGTGAACAATACTGTGAATCAGCAATCAAAAGCTCGTGCAGTAAATCCAACACGAAGTAATAATAAAGAGCAGCCGGCTAAATCGAGTCAGAATGAAGATAAGAAAGAAAATAGAAAACGATGATATACTACATCATCAGTAACAATATTGATTAAGCACGTAAATGCAAATTGAAAATATGTCCAAATATTTCAAACAATAAAAAAGGTAGACGATCATGTTATATACTATCGCAATAATATTAATAGTTCTTTGGCTGCTCGGATTTCTAACTTCTTACACATTAGGCGGCTTCATTCACATTCTTTTTGTCATTGCAATCATTATGATACTGCTTAGGATAATTAGCGGGCGTCGTGTAGTCTAATTTACATATGTGATATTGATTGAAACGATAAGAGTGGATTAAGACAAAAGTGATTTTGATTCCAATGTTAAACGAGGAAATACTTCGATGTTATTCAAACAGTTGCAAACATTACGCTGGCCCGATTTACTAACACTACTCGGTCTACTATGTGTTTCGTTCTCAGTTTATTTCTCATTAAAAGGATTTGTTGTATTAGCCTACATTCTAATCCTTATGCAATTTCTGCTGGACTACTTTGATGGAAAATTAGCTAGGGCAATCGGTGGCGGTAAGCTTGGAGTTTATCTCGATAGCTTCACGGATTTTATGGCTGTTGCTGCTTCGGTAGTTTTTGGTTGGTTTGTCGGAATCGACAATTATTTAATGCTGTTTGCCGGGTTTCTAAATGTTGGGGCTGCATCAATTAGATTAGCTTACTTCACCGCGTACAAACAAAAAGGCTTCACCGGTATTCCAACAGTTTTAGCAGCATCAGCCGTTTCAACAATTTCTTTATTTGGTTACTTGTTTGCGCAAAAATATCTTGATTGGTTCGTAGTAGTATACTTCGTCTCTGCCGTTGCCATGATTTCAGATCTACGATTGAAAAAAATATAAACTAAGTATGAAAATGATTAGGCAAAACAATTCCATAAGTGGAAAGGATATACTTGTTTCGGTAGCAGCATTCGTAATAATAATTGCCGGAATAAACCTTGCGCAATCGGTCATTGTACTTTTTTTAGTCTCTGCCTTTCTTGCTCTTCTTGGTACACCGCCGGTTCTCTGGTTAAAAGAAAAACATTTTCCTTCCGGAATTGCTGTACTGATTGTAATGCTTTGCATGGTTGCTGTAATACTATTGATAAGTGCTCAGATTGGTTCATCATTTAGTAATTTTACTAATGAGCTGCCTATGCTGCAATCTCGTCTTCGTATACAAGTAGTTGAGCTAAGCTCGTTTTTGAATAGTAAAGGTGTTGCTGTTAGCGAAGACTTCTTTCTTAAATATATTAATCCGGAAGCGGTGATGGGTCTTACCGCTAGTTTACTTTCCGGTTTGAGTTCAGTGCTTTCCGATGTTGTATTGATACTTCTCACGGTTACTTTTATGTTGCTGGAGGTATCAAGTTATCCCCAAAAAATTCGTGCAATACTTGGTAATCCAAAGCAAGCGTTTCCGCAATTCACTCAATTTATTGTAGATATGAAACGTTACATGGTATTAAAAACTTTGATAAATCTTGTTACTGGAATACTAGTTGCCGTATGGATGCAAATTTTGGGAGTTAAATTCCCTTTGCTTTGGGGATTTCTGGCATTTCTGCTTCACTACATACCAAGCATCGGTTCTATCATTGCTGCAATTCCGGCGGCGTTGCTGGCGCTTGTACAAATTGGAATGGGAAGCGCTTTGCTTGTTATCGTTGGAAATATTCTTATCGGTTTTATTATCGGAAATGTAATCGAGCCCAAATTAATGGGGTTGAGACTAGGTCTTTCTACGTTGGTTGTTGTAATCTCACTTATTTTTTGGAGCAGTTTGCTCGGATTGATTGGCGCAATCCTTTGCATCCCACTTACAATGACTCTAAAATTTGCATCTGAGAACAATAAGAACACTAAGTGGATTGCAGTTCTGCTCGATTCTGAGAATAACAGCGAAAATTATTCTTCGCATAAAAAGGAAACGGCTTGAAAAAGAAAGTATTCAATGGTAATACAGCGAGAGAATCTAATAAGAATAAAATATTAGCAAAAAGAATTGTAATGTATCTGGGATACGGAATTGGTGCGCTCATTCTATTAAGCATGCTTGCATTTGTGCTATTCCCGAATCCGCTAATCAATATATACCTAAAAGAAAGAATTGTGGAAAGTTTTGAAAAAGCAAATCCGGAATACTCAATTGAGCTTGGTCAGTTTGATTACAATGTTTGGGAGAATAGTCTTTCACTTGATTCACTTGAACTAAAGAAAAATGATTCAACTTTTACGTGCAGAGTCGATTCTTTATCAATTAGTGGAATAGCTTGGCTGAAAATTATTCTAAAGAGAGATTATACTAGCAACATCTTAAAGAATTCTATCTTTGATGCCCGCAAAATTATTCTCAACTTTCGTGAATCTCACTACATGCTTGCGTTAGAGAAATTACATGTTTCTGTGGCTGATTCTGTAATGTCGGCTTATACAATTAATTATGCGCCGGAAATTGATGATGAACAAATATTTGTAAAAAGTAAGTTTAGGCAAACTAGATTTCGTTTTGTGATACCTCAGTTAGAAGTATACGGACTTGATTGCATTTCTCTGCTAAATGGAGAATCCTATAAAGCGAAAAAGATACTCGCTACCAAAATGTTTGCAGATATTCTTGTAAACATGGATAAACCTTACGAAAAAGGTTCAGCAAATCCGAAAATGCCAAACGAGTTTTTCTCTTCTTTAAAAGAAAAAGTGAAACTAGATAGTTTGAAGATTACGGATGGACAATTGAAATATTGCGAGAGATTTGTAGTTAAAGCTAAACCCGGTGTTATAACTTTTCATAATGTTAATGCTTCAATAAGTGGAATTGCGAATTTTACTGCCAAGCCGGATACTGCAATTATGCGAGGTGAGGGGGTATTCATGAATTCAGGTGTAATGAAAATATTTATGGAAATTCCACTTTCATCAAAAGAGTTTTCTTTTCGCTATTCCGGATCGCTAAGCAATATGGATGTAACTAGATTAAATGCATTTGTAGAAGCGGGAGAGCATCAGCGTGTAAAATCCGGATATATACAATCAGCATTATTTAATGTAAATGTTATTAGAGGAATTGCCAATGGTACTTTGCGAGTAGTGTATAAAGATTTAACTATTGCGCTACTTGACAGGGAAACCGGAAGCGAAAAAGGAATATTTAATCGAATTCTTTCCTTCTTAGGAAAAGTATTTGTTATCCGGGGCAGTAATATTCCGGATGAAAATGGATTACTAAAAATTGCTGAAATTAAATACACACGTAATCCGGAAGATTATTTTTTGCAATTCGCTTGGTTCGCACTTCGCAATGGAATTGCCGTACTAGTCGGATTTCCACCAACAGTTCCGCTAACAAGATAATGAATTTTATATGTTGAATTACTCAAACAAGTATACATCTTATTGCTTTCTAAGAATGATGCTTAATGGCTTAATTGTCGAAGTAGTCCCTTTTTCATCCCTATGATCGATTTATTTGTTCATTAAAACTAATTAGACTTGCACTTAGCTAGTTAACTGAATTGCAATATTTAAAATGAGATTTCACATGGCGGAAATAATAATTGTCGAAATACTTGCTGCTGTAGGACTGATATCGCTACTTACTTACTTAATTACCTCAGATTTGAGAAAAAACCATAAACGATATAAGACGTACGAAGAGGGTAGAGAAATAGTGAGGTTTGAGAAAGAGTTAGATAGAACTGATTCTATTAAACGAAGTATAGAATTAATGAAGGTAGAGGAAAAAGTTTGATAATCAAATTACCATCATCAACAAAATCTCAGTTGGAACCACTACTGTACTTCATTCAAAAATGTTAACTCAATTAGCTAAGTCAAAACCATCCGAAAGAATTAGTCCCATTTTCATCCTAATGGGCGATTGAAATGTGTTCACCAAGTTTTTATAATGGGTAAGCAATGGATAGACCTAAAAGGAATTAAGCTTGTAGATGAGATATTTTTTGCACGCTTAGTTGGTTTTTCTTTGCATACACAACTCCTAAACCCGGCTGCAAATTAGCGGAATATGCAGCTGGGTTTTTATTTATCGGAGTAAAGCAAACTCTCCTTTTGTGTAATCAACACTATTCTGTGCCACAAGCCGGTAATACAATGTTCTTGTTCATTGTACAATTATAAAAGTTGTATTATTTATTAGCATTAGTCCCTCTTTCATTCTTCTGCTCTATATACAATAAAAACCATAGTCAATACATTAATCAAGTTCAAAATAAGATTTCATGTTGTTGTGTAAAAGAATTGGAAATTCAACTCATAACTAAATACTAAGGAGATTCAAATGAAGTACAAATATTTATCCGTCATTATGGCGGTTGTTCTATTTACCATAATAATTGCTGGATGTGGCGGCGGGTCTGTTATGGTAAATAAAGAAGCATCCACTTCTGCTATTCGTGCTGCCGAAGAAGTGGGAGCGTCAAAAGTGCCTAGTGCATCGCTGTATTTACAACTGGCCAAAGAAGAATTGGCAGCTGCTAAGATACTGGCAGCTAAAGGGGAAAAAGAACAATCAGAGTCAATGCTTTCAAGAGCGCAAGCAGATGCTGAACTTGCGGTAGCACTTTCTAGAGGCGAGTCTGACAAATCTGAATCGGTCATTGCTTTAGAAAAAGTTAGAAAGCTGCGTTCAGACAACAATTTACCTCAAGGAAGGAAGTGACCCATGAAATCAATTACTTATTTATTAACAGTAGTAGTCGTATTTGCGGCAATTGGCTGTTCAGCAAGTCTCCCTCCAAAAGAACTGGTAAATGCACGTCAGTCTTATCAGCAAGCAAACTCAGGACAAGCAGCACAATTGGTTCCCGCAGAATTGCACAAAGCACAGGCAGCATTAGCAATTGCCGAAAAATCATTTAAAGAAGATCCCGAATCATACCGCACGCGTGATCTTTCATATATCGCAGATCGAAAAGCAAAAATGGCGGATGCTCTTGCGGTTACTGCAGCAGAGAATTCTATAACAGCTAAAGCAAACAAGGATTTCCAGACAGCTCAAACTGAAATATTAAAAAACACTAAAGAAGATTTAGCATCAGCGGAGCGTAGCGAATTGCTCAAGACCGAGCAGTTAGCAGCGGAACAAAAATCCCGGCTAGAAGCAGAGGCTCGTGCTGCAAAGGCACAAGCTGATCTAGCTAATCTTGCAGCTGTAAAAGAAGAAGCACGTGGACTTGTAATTACATTATCGGGTAGTGTTCTTTTTGTATCTGATAAATCCGAGCTATTACCGGCGGCACAGAATCGGTTAAATCAAGTTGCAGATGCATTGCTTGCAAATAAGGAGAGAAGATTAACGGTAGAAGGGCACACCGATTCTCAAGGTTCCCCGAGTTACAATCAACAGTTGTCTCAGCAGCGTGCTGAAGCCGTACGTTCTTACTTAATATCGCGTGGATATCCAAGTGAGTTAATTCAAGCTCAAGGAATTGGAGAAAGCAGACCAGTAGCTGATAATTCAAGTGTTGAAGGTAGGGCTAACAATAGACGAGTTGAAATAATTGTCGATCGCTCAACTAAATAGATTCTCATTTGATTAAGCATTGCAAAGAAATAAGACCCGGATATTTTTCGGGTCTTTTTGTTTACAGAACATATTAAACTTTCAAATTCAGTGATGTTAGTATTTAGATCGATGTGGTTTTTAACAACAGGCTTTCTAAGAAGTAATAATCTCTATTAGAAGATGTAGCTCCTTTTTCATCCCAATGTCCGATTGAATACTGCTGTGCTTTTAAATAATTATGATTCTGTGTTTCAAAAAAAATATGCTTGGAGATGTAAATGAAAACTATAACAAAAAACTTTGCAAAAACTCAATGTATCTGGAAGAAATTCTGTATTAATATGTTGACTATCGCAATAGCAATACAATCCATTGCATTTGCACAATATACTGTATATGACAACCCGACTGCAGTAAACTTAGGAACTGCTTCAAATTACCGAGCGCTGGCTGGTACAGCACTTTCTATTTCAGCCGGATGCACAGTTACCGGAAATGTTGGAGGCGTTGCGGTGACAAATTTGGGAATAGTTACCGGGACAATAGACGTAAGCAACAGTGCTGTAACGAATGCAATAAATGACTTAACAACAGTGAAGGCTGACCTAGCTGGGAGAACACCTAATGATGCTTCATTGATAGTAGAACTTGCCGGGAAGACATTAGGGCGTGGGGTTTACACTGGTCCCGGTACTTTTGGGATCAACGGGACTCTCACACTGGATGGCACAGCAAGCGATATTTTCATTTTTAAAACAACGACTACTCTTATTACCGGTACCACTTGCGTTGTAAATCTCACCGGTGGCGCTTTGGCTTCTAATGTATATTGGCAAATTGGTAGTGCCGCGGAAATTGCCGGCGACTTTAAAGGAAACATACTGGCAGGAACTTACATCACTACAACAAATGCTTCTACTATTGTAGACGGTAGAACATTAGGTTTAACTGCGGTTACATTAGGAGGGACTTCAGTATTGCCCGTAGAACTAATTTCGTTTTCAGCAGAATCTAACCAGCACAATGTTGAGTTGTATTGGTCAACTGCCACTGAGGTAAACAACTATGGATTCAATGTAGAAGTGAGAATTGGGAATGGAGAATGGAATAAGATCGGCTTCGTTCAAGGGCATGGTAATAGCAACTCTCCAAAAGAGTATTCGTTTGTTGACAAGAATCTGCAAGTCGGAAAATTGCAATACAGATTAAAGCAGATAGATTTTGACGGCGCGTTCGAATACTCGGAAGTTGTTGAAGTTAATTTTAATGCACCCCTAAATTTTGTTCTGAATCAAAATTATCCTAATCCATTTAATCCGAGTACTTACATCGAATACTCGGTTCCTAGTTTTGGTACAGTTATACTAAAAACTTATGATTCACTCGGAAGAGAAATTTTAGTATTAGTGAACGAAGAAAAACAACCCGGTAATTATCAAGTCAAATTTGATGGAAGCAACTTATCAAGCGGTGTTTACTACTACAAACTACAGTTTAGCAATTCGGTTATTCATAAAAAAATGTTGTTGATTAAGTAAGATGTATACGCAGAGTGTTCTTATAGATTATATAACTGTTACTGCTTAACGGTAACAAATAAAGAATTTCAGATTAGCAGTTGATCATGATTGTTTCTTACGTAGATAGAAAGTAAAAGGATTTAGAATATTAACAATTTTTAAAAAATAACGAGCTAAAAACATGAAAACTAAAAAACATATTTCTTTAGTCACGGCAATAAACGTATTTCTACTTCTCGCCGGTTCATTTCTAATTACCAATTGCGATGAATATAGAGTTTCACCGGAAATACCCGCTCCTAATCCCCCGGTTTCTCCTGCGTTGCCACTAATCTTAAATGGTTATGTAAAAGATGCATTGAACCAGACTGCAATATCTGGGGCGCTTGTTAAAATAATGAAAACCGACGGTACAGTTATAACAACTTTGCTTTCGAATAATTTAGGAAGATATGCTTTTGATGCTTCGAACATTACAGAGAACGCTGTTGATGTAAGCGCGACAAAAGAGGGCTATGCTTTTGCTGTTAGGCTTGCCTCTATTTACAAAGAGTCCAACTCCGCAATTGTTTCGGATATTCTGCTTACAAAATTAAAAACAGTTACATCAATTATTACTGTTGCAGCAGGTGGTAATGTTTCAACTACTAATACACAATCAATAGCCAATCAACCTTTAACGGTTCAAGTACCGGCTAATTCAGTATCTAGTGATGTTCAACTTACATTATCATCAATTCCAGCCGGACATGTTCCTTTACCGACTACTCCTAATACTTATATCTTAAGTGTTGGGCAATTTGGTCCTTCAGGTACGCAATTTTCTAACCCGGTTACAATTTCATTTCCACTTCCGTATCGGCAAACACCCGGAACTGTATATCCGCTGTGGCAATTGAATGAGCAGACCGGTGTTTATACTAATTCTGGATTTTCTGCCATTGTTAGTGCAGATGGTGCTTCTGCAAAGGCAACGCAGGTTACTCACTTTTCAACTTATGTTTTACAATCACCACAATCGGCAGAAGTAACTGTAAGCTTAAATGCACCTTCAATTTCTGTTGCAAATGAATTTTTTGAAAGACTGCCGAGCGGCTCTCTTAATAAACAATTAACAATAGTTAATGATGTTTCTCTTTCAGGTGATGGCGAAGCAGAAGAATTATGGCTGAAAGGCCAAATTGCTGCAAAATTAAAATTCACAATTGGAAATTCAGAACAGACACTTACTTTTAGCTATAAAGTCTTGCCAGCACAATACAACAAAAACGGTACACAAGTTGGTCCGGAAGGACATGAAAATGAAAAAGGTAATTGGGAATTCAGAACCTTCTATGTTTTAGAATCATCTAGAATAACTGGAACTGCGTCTGGTCCAAATTGGACAAGAGCGATTACTGCAGTAAGTCAAATATGGAAAATAATTCATGAAGGGTGGTACTGGATTCTTCATGACCAAGGTGGTGTGTTCTTCGGTCCTTTTTAAGATTAGTTTTTAATGGGGAAGAAAGATTCAAAATAGAACAATTCAATGAGGTAGTTCTTACAAAAACTTTGTAAGAACTATTTTAATACAAAAACGAACAGTTCATACTAACAGAAGAAATACCCAAAGAAGATTGATAGACCAAAAATTTCAACTAAAGAAGATGTAGTCCCTTTTTCATCCCTTTGCTTTATTGAACAAATGTTTTCTCATTCATATCATATTTACGAAATCTTAGGAACTAGAGCTCGAAATATTTTTCAAGTAAACAAACAAGGAGTTTCAAATGAACAAATTAACAATCAAGGGAAACTGGAATGAAATTGCTGGAAAACTAAAACAGCAATACGCAAATCTTACTGATGATGATCTGCTCTTTAAGGAGGGAAAAGAAGAAGAATTGCTGGGTCGGTTGCAAAATAAACTTGGGAAAACAAAAGAAGACTTACGGAAAATAATTTCAAAATTTTAACTCGCTTAATAAACCAACATATATTAATTAAAATCATTAAAGGAGCATTATGAAAAACAAAAATCTTATCATCATGGTATTCGGATTAATTGCAGCCCTTGTAGTAGTTGGTTGCGATGTTAACCGAGAAAAGAAAGTTGAAGATGCAAAAGAGAATGTTAAAGAAGCTAAACAAGAACTAAAAGATGCTCAAACCGAATATGAAGCGGAATGGCAAGAATTTAAAAGCGCTGCTGAATTGAAAATCGACGCCAATCAAAAAAGCATTGATGAATTCAAAGTAGAGATTAAAACCGCAAGTAAAAAGTTCAAAGCTAAATATGAAAAAGAAGTAGTGATACTAGAGGAGAAAAATATCGCTCTTAGAAAAAAGATAAACGAATATAAGTATGAAGGGAAAGATAAGTGGGCTGAGTTCAAAAGAGATTTTAACAGCGAATTGGATGCTTTTGGAAAAACACTAAAGGAATTTTTTACAAAAAAGGATTAATGGGTTAAGGCTGTTTTATCTAAAAGGAAACATTAAATGAAAACTGGCTACTCTATATTTCTTTTTGTGTGTATGGCTACATCTTTGTTTGCGCAGTCCATAATACCGGTTAATAACAGTGTCATGGCAAACCAAAATACAAAGCCAAGATATACAGATAATGTAAAAGAATTAAATCGCTACTCAGATTTACTCCCATCGCAAAGATATTCCTTGTTGGTCGATACTATAAAAACTCAGACTACGGATTCTATGAAGTATAATATGTATGGTGACTTGCGAAATGATGATCCATTATATATTGAAAAAGCATCGATTGGAATGGTTGTATTTAGATTAACTCTGGCAAATATTACAACCTTCTTAATAGATCGATACATCTTTAATTATGAATTCTCTAGGGTCGGAATTAAAACAATAAAAAATAATCTGCAAAAAGGATGGGAGTGGGATGTAGATAGATTCGCTATGAATTACTTCTTCCACCCATATTCTGGATCAATGTACTTTAATGCAGCACGCGCAAATGGTTATTCTTTTTTCGAATCAGCACCATTCGCAGTTTTAGGCAGTTTAGAGTGGGAATACTTTGCTGAAAATACTCAGCCTGCTTATAACGACATTATCAATACACCGATCAACGGAATATTTCTTGGTGAAATATTCTACCGCTTAGGTTCTAATATTTTGGATGACCAGACTACAGGAACTGAAAGATTTTTTCGTGAAATGGCAGTAGCTTTTCTTACACCAACAAGATTTTTCAGCCGTCTTTTAAGTGGAGATATCTCTCGGTTAACAGCAACAGAAGTATTTCAGAAAGAGCCGCTTAATGTAACCTTAGCAGCCGGATATCACAAAATTAATGAAGGTAAAAAAATCGAGAAAGGATACAGCAGTTTTAATTTTACGTTTCATCTTGACTATGGAAATCCTTTCGAAAAAAGATCAAGAAAACCTTTTGATTTTTTCAAAGTTAGGACTGATTTTGATTTTGGTGCGGGAAGAAAAATTATTTCTCTCATAACCGGGTACGGACTTTTGTACGGGAAGAATGTTCAAATCGGTAATACAGAATTGCTGGTAGGTTTATTTCAGCACATGAATTTCTTCGATAATAAAACTTTCGAATTAGGTAGCATTGGCTTTGGTCCCGGACTAGCTTCAAAGCTTTTGGTAGGTAAAAATTCCAGTTTGTATACTAATCTTCATGTTGCTCTAATCCCTTTTGGTGCGCTTAGCAATAGGTTTGGACCTGATACGACACAGGTTAGAGATTATAATTACACTTATGGTGCTGAAACGAAGCTTGAAGCTAATTACAATTTTAATAGCTGGGTAGGCGTTGCTTTCATAGGATACTATTGGTGGATGCATTCAATAGCAGGAATTGAAGGTAACGTCACCGGCAATAGTTATGTTGGCTTGATCAAGCCAAGAATTACAGTTAAGGTGTTCAACAATTTTAGTATCGGTTTTGAACATTTGATTTACTACAGCGATCAGTATCCGCGTGATTTTGCAAGTGTACATTCAGTAAGAACCGAACAGAGGCTTTTTCTTCAATTGTTTTTAGAGGAATTCAAGTTTAAAAAATAAGGTGATTATCTCTGAACTTTTAATAACAGATAAAAAATAAACGAACACAGGCATGAAAAAAATATTTTTATCGATTCTCTTGGCCATCATGTTTGCATTCTCTGCATACGCACAAGATCCTGAGTTACATGATTCTGTACAACAGAGTAAATATGATTTCAACCAGTTCGGAAGAGAAACTTTGGGTTTCACCATACAACCGACTAAATGGAATGGTGGCGATTGGCTCACATTCGGTTTGGTTAGTGCCTCAACTTTTTTAATGATAAAAACTGCGGATGAACCTATTCGTAATGGAATTCTAAAAAACCAGCAATACTACAACAGCATACCAATCAAAATTGGTAATATGTGGGGAGACTGGTATCCCACAGTTGTCATTGGAGGTGCATTTGCCTTACATGGATTATTAGATGACAATCCATTGTCGAACAAAATTGCTTTTGAAATTGCTCAATCCGGACTTTATACAGAGTTTGTAACTCAGCTTGTAAAACATTCCTCTGGCAGGGCCAGACCGTATAACGAACTCGGTTCAAGTGCTTTTAAACCATTTTCATTTCTTGGTTGGGATTTTACTTCATTTCCTGCTGGGCATACAACCTGGGCATTTTCTCTTTCAACAGTACTTTCAAGAAATACTAAACATGCATGGTTAAAAGTTTTAGTATATCTACCAGCAGCACTAACATTTATTGCACGTATTTACCAAGATCATCACTGGACATCGGATAATTTTATTGGTGCCGCACTCGGTTATTTTATTGCAAACTGGGTGGTGGACCAGCATGAGAAGCCAATTGAAACCGGTAGTAAAAAATCTCAAATAGAAATACGAGGCTTAAATATCCAACCTTTTGTTTTGGGCGATTCATATGGACTTGGATTAACTCTTCATTTTTAAATAAAAAATAGATGCTACTATGAAAAAAATCTTTTTGTCACTACTAATAGTTGTTATATGCCAGATGTCAACTCCGGGGCAATTTAAATATACTTTCTCGCAGTTTGGAAAAGAGACAGTTGCCTTTTTGAAACAACCAACAAAATGGGAAGCAACTGATTACGTAATTCCAGCAGTTACAATTTTCTTGACTTATGAAATTATGTTGAACTATGATGAGCCGATACGTACTGCTGTTCTGAAAGACCGGAGATATTATAATAGTGTTCCAATTGAATTAGGAAGAATTTGGGGCGAACTATATATGCCGGTTGTACTCTTCAGTGGACTAGCTGCACATTCCTTGATAACTAATGATATGACAACTCGAAAAGTCGCCTATGAAATTGGGCAGGCATCACTTTATGCTGGTGCTATCACGTATATACTAAAAATGGCCATAGGCAGAGCGAGGCCTTATAAAAACGAGGGAAGAACCTCATTTCATCCATTCACTACTTTGTTTAATACCGATGACCAATCTTTACCTGGCGGGCACAGTACTGCTGCATTCGTTCTTTCAACAGTGATTTCTAGAAATGTTGAGCCAACATGGTTGAAAGCAGTTGCTTATATACCCGCTGTATTAACTTTTGTCTCCAGAGTTTATCAAGATAAACACTGGACATCTGACGATTTTTTAGGAGCGGTGCTTGGATATTTCATTGCAACGTGGGTTGTGGATCAGCACGAAAATAATAAATCATTTGTTGAAGTTTCTTCGGCTTTTCCATTGTCCATTAGGATACCGCTTTGAAATAATTCAGCGGTAAAAGGAGATTAGTGTTATGACAGTTTCAAGAAATACAATTTCAATAGCTGCAATTTCGATTATAGTTGTTCTTTTTTTGTACTTCTATGGCGGAACGTTTGTAGATAGCATTGTAAGAGAAAAGCTCAATCAAAATGATTGGCTTACTAAAAATAATTTTGGACTCCTTCCCGCGGTATTCACTTTCGGATTAGGTGTTTTGTGCGGTTGGTTGTTATTTGGGAAGAAAGGAAAATTATGAGAACGATACAATTAAAGGGACTTAGAATTATTTGGATAACTTTTTTAATGATTTTCATTCTCGTAGAATTAAAGCCGGTTTATTCACAATCAACTGAAAGCGATTCTTCATTCCATCCATACCATATAAACTACTGGGTAACCGGATCAATTCTTACTGTTGGTCTAACTACTAATTTGGTAGGGCTTAATATAATATATGGTAAGGAAGCAATTTCGAATTCAGAAATTGCGTCCTTGAATAAGGGATTAATAAATAATCTTGATTATTGGGCATTTAAGCAAGATCCTTCTAAGAGACAGATTAACGAAAAGCATTCTGATTATATCCTTGGGGCAAGCTTAGTAATGCCGGGACTTCTCTTATTCGATAAAAGTATTAAGCGTGATTGGTTTGATATTTTGCTGATGTATACAGAAACTATGTCCATCACTACAAACATTTTTGAGTGGAGTTTTCTAGGTCCAAAGTTTCAGAACAGATTACGTCCAATTGTATACTATGACCAGCTTGCTAATGGTGATAAGAATTCCGGAAATAACAGAAATTCTTTTTATAGCGGCCATGTTGCTACTGCCGCTGCATCTACTTTCTTCTTAGCAAAAGTATACAGCGATTATCATCCGGAAATTGGAAATAATAAATACTTGCTTTATGCTGCCGCAATTATTCCGCCACTGATGGTAGGGTATTATAGAATAAAAGCGCTTAATCATTTCACTTCAGATGTAATGGTGGGCCTTGGAATAGGGGCTTTGTGTGGCATCTTAATTCCGGAGTTTCACAGAATTAAACTTGAAAACATTTCAATGGGCTTGTATTCTTCAGATGAAGCAACAGGCGTAACTATAAAATGGCAACCCAAATTATAAACTAAGTTGGAATAACTATGCAGCCGGATACTAATAAAGAACTGAATTTACTTCTTCCAACTGATTTATCAGCGGAAGTTGAGAGACTAAAAGAAGAAGTAATTGGTGAACGAGAAAGGAATCTACGCACACTTGCAGATTTTAAAAATTTTAGAACCCGAATTGAGCGAGATGGAAATAAGATTGTAGAAGAAAGTAAACGTGGAATGTTCTTTGCGTTGCTGGAAATTGCGGACGATCTGCAAAGTGCAATTAATTTTGCGCATGAAGCAAAACTTCCGGTAGAAGAAGGTTTACTAAATATCATTGCTAAATTTCATTCAATTTTAGCAAAGTATGGAGTTGTAACTTTTGAATGTATCGGCCTTCCATTTAACCATGATTTACATGAAGCTATTGCAATGGCAACTCATGAAGGTAGTGAACCAAGAGAAGTTGTTGATGAACTACGCAAAGGTTATCTATTCAATAATCAATTATTGCGCCCGGCTCAAGTACGTGTTTCCGGTTGAAGGACTGGTCTTAATAACAATTTTGGGGGAAACAAAGTGAGTATGAATTGACTTATAAAGATTACTATAAAGAACTGGGTGTTTCAAAAACTGCTACTCCGGCAGAAATTAAAAAAGCGTATAGAACGTTAGCAAATAAATATCATCCCGATAAAAATGGGGGAGATAAATCTGCTGAAGAAAGATTTAAAGTAATCAGCGAGGCAAACGAAGTACTTAGAGATCCGGCTAAACGAAAAAAGTATGATCAGTTTGGTTCTGATTGGAAACATTACGAAGAAGCCGGCGCTAAACCGGGAGGTTTTGATTGGTCAAAATATTCAAGTGGACGAAGTGGGCAAACTAACCACCAAGGGCAGCAAGGTTCTTATAGAACATTTAACGATGATGTTGATTATGATCTTTTTGAAATGCTTTTTGGGCAGCATAATAATCAAACAAAAAGTAAGCGAAGCGTTGTTAAAGGAAGCGATCTTGAAGCGGAGGCAATAATTACTCTTGAGGAAACTTATAACGGTACTTCGCGGCTTCTTAAACTTGATGGACAAACAATCAAAGTCTCAATTAAGCCGGGAATTGCAAACGGGCAGCGACTGAAAATTTCCGGCAAGGGTAGTATTGGATTGAGAGGCGGACCAAAGGGGGACTTGTTTCTTTCAATAAAGATTGCACAACATAGCCAATTTAAACGTGTTGAAAATGATCTTCATAGCAACTTACCGGTTGATTTGTATGTTGCTGTGCTTGGAGGTAAGACCCAATTCAAATCATTAAAAGGGAATGTAACTGTAAATGTTCCTAAAGGAACTCAGAATGGAATCGAGCTTCGTCTTCGTGGATTAGGTATGCCTCGCTACTTGCAAAAGAATGAGTTTGGCGATTTGTTCTTAAAAGTAAATGTTATTCTACCCGCAAACTTAAGCAAAGAAGAAAGTGAATTGTTTAATAAACTTTCGCAGTTGCGGCATGTTAATTTGAATTAAGCTAAACCAATATTTATTTAATTAACGTAGAATTTAATTTCAATCAAGTATACAAACGGATGAGCTCAACATGAAAACAAAGTACATGATCCTTATAGTATTAATGACTATGAGTTTTACACTAATGATTAACGCACAGACTAACCAGAAGGTGAAATCAAGGTCAACCATAATCGAAAAAAAACTTCCAAGTGCAATAGGTAAGCCCGTTTTTGAATCTAAGGATGATAGTCTTATCACTAAAGTGTGGATAATAAGCCAAAAGAAAAACAAAGAAGTGCTGAAGTCGAGTGTAGGCGCGGTAATGAATAAAATGAAAGATAAAACCCTACCGACGGATATAACTACTAAAGAAAAAATGCTGACTGGTACTCATTATCTTATCTTTGATGTAATGAATTCTTTGAATGGTAAACAAGTGGCAGACACAAGCGCCAAAGTTGAACTTGTTTATCCATCAAAAAAAGTTGCATCAATTCATCTTTTGCCTATGATGAACCATTTTGGCAGCGGTATTATCCTAAACGAAAAAGGAGAATACTTGTTTACAATTAACTTAAACGTAGGCATTGGTTATAGAACTACCCAATTTAAATACAAGGTTAGGTAACAGTTGACTAATTCCATTAATCAGAATCTTTTAATCGCTACGGGTAAAATTCGCCGCCGCATGAGGCGTCATTCCCGCATGCTTTTAGCGGGAATCTATTACTTATGGATGCCCGATAAAAACACTCGGGCATGACAAGATACCTCGCTTCTTGCGGCGAGGAGATTCATTTAACAAAAAAAGTTGAGCTATGGAACTAACATATTTTCTCAAAGGAATACTTATTGGCTTTGCGATGGCAATACCTCTTGGTCCTATTGGTGTGATGTGCATTCGCAAAACTCTAACCGATGGAAAGATTTACGCAATGGTTATAGGGCTTGGAGCTGCAACTGCGGATATGCTTTATGGTTCTGTGGCAGCTTTTGGACTCACAATAATATCATCAACACTTATTAGTTATAAAATATGGATACGGCTGATTGGTGGTGCAATGTTACTTCTGTTAGGTGCAAAAATATTTTTTTCTAAACCTAAAACCAGTCAAGCACAGAATAATGATCAGAGTATTCTGAGAACATATTTAAGCACAATCTTTCTTACACTAACAAATCCATTTACAATTTTCGCATTTATAGCTGTATTTAATTCGCTTGGGCTTGGCAGCGGACTTAGTTACTTCTCAGCCTCAACTCTAGTTTTTGGAATCTTTATCGGATCAAGCGCATGGTTTTTTCTACTAAGTTCGGTTGTTACAATTTTTAGAAAAAGAATAGATTTAAGTGGGTTAGTCTGGGTAAACAGAGCCGCCGGGTTGTTAGTTATAATTTCCGGATTGATAACTATTATTAATAATTAGAGTAAGTCTTTCTATAAGATTCCATTCAAGTGATTAGTGCACAAATTATTTCCCTTCTTAGCAAAAAAGTATTAAAAACAACTTTGCAAAATATGTAGCCCATATTTCATCCCTTTGGACTATGGTTTATTTTCTCTGTTGTATCTAAAATTCGCCCGGAACTGTAGAAGAGTAATCATTCTTCGATAGTTGTGTATGATATTTAAAGTTAGATAACGATCACAATAAATCATTAGAGATAAAAATCTATGAAAAAAAAGCAAGCAACATTCCAAAGAAAGGTACTTCAGAAAGCGCCAACAAGTATTCAAGGATTCGATGAAATAACTAATGGGGGACTTCCCAAAGGAAGACCAACACTTATATGCGGCGGAGCCGGCTGCGGTAAAACATTATTTGCAATGGAATTTCTTGTTCGTGGGGCAACGCTTTATAATGAACCCGGTGTTTTTATCTCGTTCGAAGAAACTGAAAAAGAACTGACCGCTAATGTTTCTTCTCTAGGGTTTGACTTAGATGACCTTGTGATGAACAATAAAATGTGGCTTGAGCATATTAATATTGAAAGAGGGGAAATTGGACTTAGCGGTGAATATGATTTAAAAGGATTGTTTGTTCGCATACATCAAGCAATTGAAAAAATTAATGCTAAGCGTGTTGTTCTAGATACTATTGAATCACTTTTCTCTGCTTTACCCAATTCAATGGCTGTGCGAACAGAACTGCGCCGGCTATTCGGCTGGTTGAAAAGGAAAGGAGTAACAGCAATAATTACCGGCGAACGTGGTGAAGGTTCATTAACTCGTCAAGGTTTAGAAGAATATGTTTCCGATTGTGTGATTCTTCTCGATCATAGAGTAAGCGATCAATCATCTATTAGAAGATTACGCATAGTTAAGTATCGAGGTTCTACTCATGGGACAAATGAATATCCTTTCTTAATAGATGAAGATGGTTTTTCAGTCCTTCCGGTAACTTCGCTCGGATTAAATCATGTTTCTTCAAGAGAAAGAATTTCCAGCGGCATTCCAAGACTAGATACGATGCTTTCCGGCAAAGGATATTTCCGCGGCAGTACAATACTTGTTTCCGGTACAGCCGGTACGGGTAAGACTAGTCTTGCGGCTCAGTTTGTAGAGGCGGCGTGCAAACGGGGAGAGCGAGTACTCTATTTTGCATTCGAGGAATCACCAAGTCAATTTATGCGTAATATGTCTTCGATAGGAATCAATCTGGAATCGTGGGTTAAAAAAGGATTACTTCATTTTCATGCAACCCGTCCAACACTCTTTGGTTTAGAACATCATTTAACTACTACAATCAAATTAATTAATAAAGTTAAACCACAAATAGTGATTCTAGATCCAATAGATGCATTCGTAATAGGGGGGAATCAAACCGAAGTAAAAATAATGCTTCTTCGTCTTGTAGATTTTTTGAAGAATCGGAATATCACAGCATTCTTTGCAGCTTTATCGGATAACGGAGAAAACCAAGAACTAACCGATATGTCTATTTCTTCTTTAATTGATACTTGGCTCTTATTGCGTGATATTGAAATTGGCGGCGAACGTAATAGAGGATTATATATTCTGAAATCGCGCGGTATGGATCATTCAAATCAGATACGCGAATTTAAACTAACTGAAAGCGGTATTGAATTGCTTGATGTTTATGTTGGTCCGGAGGGTGTATTAACAGGCTCAGCACGATTATCGCAAGAAGCGAAAAATGACGCTGAACAATTATTGCGTAAACAAGAAATTGAAAGAGAAAAAAATGGATTGGAACTAAAGCGTGCAGCTTTGGAAGCAAATATTGTTGTGTTGCGGTCCGAGTTTAAGGAAGATGAATCTGAAACGATGAAAATTATCGAAATGGAAAAAGCGAAAGCAGAAAGGTTTACACAAGATCAGATCCAAATGGCGGAAAGTAGAAAGGCTGATAAGTTTATTAGAAAGCCAAAGCAACGTAAAAATAAAGCTAGCAAATAAGAAACTAGAATTGGGTCTCTATTAAAAATGAGTATTGAGATATGATTACAAATAAAGATTTACAGTTTCGACAATTTTCAAGAGCAACACCTACTATGAAGGAAACATGGGATATGCAAAAAGCAAAGCTTATTAAGAAATATCCAATTTTAACAGAGCGTGATTTACGCTACGATGAAGGGAAAAAAGGCGCTATGTGGGAACGTCTTCAAATAAAATTAAGCTTGAGTAAAGAGAAAATGCAAAAACTAATTGTATCAATACAGCAATAACACAAAAATATTTTCATAATTAAGCTAAAGGATCAACCATGAGCAAAGGTCAAAATTCTAAAAAAGGTTCTAAAAAAGAACCGGCAAAAACCATGAAAGAAAAAAAAGCAGCAAAGCGTGATAAAAAAACCGACAAAACAAACATGGGACTTCAAATTCAGTTGTAAACTCGAACAATTTTTAGAATGCGTTGATAAAAGAAAATGAGAAAATATGTTTCTGGTTTAGCCCAAAATGAAAATCATTTAATGAAGAAATCGACGAGTGTTATAGAGAAAGATTACTCGAATTCATTATTCAAGAAATTCTTTTTGGAAGTTTCGTTGATAACAGCATTCACACTGCGCTTTTTTAAGGAAGTGTGGAAACCGCCTTACGAATTCAACGAATTGCTGAGACAGTCTTTCCTAATTGGGTATAAATCTTTTCCTTTGGTTGGAATAACTGGTTTTATAATTGGGCTGGTACTTACAGTTCAATCAAGACCAACATTAATGAAGTTCGGGGCGGTTTCATTATTGCCGGCAATGGTGGCTGTCTCGATAATCCGTGAGATTGGTCCCGCAATTACAGCTTTGATTTTTGCCGGTAAAGTTGGTTCCGGAATTGGGGCAGAATTAGCATCGATGAAAGTGACTGAACAAATAGATGCAATGCAAGTTTCGTGGACAAATCCATTTAAATATCTTGTTGTTACCAGAGTACTTTCCGCAACACTTATGCTTCCTTTACTAGTAGTTTTTGCTGATGCCGTCGGCTTACTAGGCGCTTATGTTGGAGTGAACTTAAAAGGTGACGTTAGTTATAACCTTTTCTTTTCTCAAGTGATCCAGAGTCTAGAATTTAAGGATGTTTTCCCGGCCTTCATTAAAACTTTCTTCTTCGGATTTGCTATCGCAATTGTGGCGAGTTATAAAGGATATAATTCAAACAAGGGAACCGAAGGAGTTGGAAAAGCCGCAAACTCGGCTGTCGTCTTTGGATCTTTAATGGTTTTTATAATAGATGTAATTGCTGTTCAAATAACCAGCTTGTTCGAAAATTAAATTGTGAAGAGCAGATTGAACATAAGTGAACCAGATATTGAGATTAAGACCCAAGATGAAAATCTGAAAGACAGATATGTGTTGGAGATGAAACATATCGAGAAGTCTTTTGGAGAGAACTATGTGTTACAAGACGTCAATATAGTTCTCAACAAAAGAGAAAACCTTGTAATACTTGGGCAATCGGGAAGCGGCAAATCTGTTCTCATAAAATGCATTGTAGGTTTAATGGAGTACGATAAGGGTAACCTATTAATTCTAGGGCGCGATGTTGGAGACCTTACTGCAAAAGAGTTGCTCGACTTACGAAAAAAATCGGTTTCCTTTTTCAAAGCGGTGCATTGTACGATTCTATGACAGTTAGAGAGAATCTCGAATTCCCGCTTAGGAGACAATTACACTCGTTGACAAAAGAAGAAATTAGTTCGTTAGTATCGGAGGCACTAGAAAATGTTGGATTGTCAGAATCAATTGACATTTCGCCTTCTGAACTTTCCGGCGGTATGCGCAAAAGATTAGGACTTGCACGCACCTTAATACTAAAACCGGAAATAATGCTTTACGATGAACCTACAACCGGGCTCGACCCGATTACATCAAAGGAAATAAGTAACCTAATTATGGATGTACAGAAAAAGTATAATACTTCTTCAATAATTATTACTCATGATATTGAATGCGCAAAGCTTACAGCTGATAGGATCATAGTTCTAAAAAATGGAATCTGCGAAGCGGAAGGCTCTTATTCTGACTTAGAAAACTCTAAAGATGAATGGATAAGATCTTTTTTTGAAAAATAAATGGAAATAATATCTGAGAGTAGATATGAAACAAGAATTAGGCAATAAAATTAAGCTGGGTATTTTTGTAACACTTGGCGTTATCGTATTTATAATTGGAATATATTTTATCGGTGAGAGACAACAATTATTTAGAAGTACATTCCGGGTAAGTGCAGTGTTTAAAGATGTTGCCGGGCTTCAAGCGGGGAATAATGTTCGCTTCTCTGGAATCAATGTAGGCACTGTAGAAAGTATTGGCGTTGTTAGCGATACTACTGTTAGAGTAGAAGTTCTAATTGATGAAAGCATACGCAAATATATAAAGAAGAATTCTGTTGCAAGTATTGGTTCCGAAGGTTTAATGGGGAACAAAATATTAATTATCTCTCCGGGAATGGGAACAGAAAAAGAAATTGAAGACAACGACAAAATTGCAACTGTACAACCGGTCAATATGGATGAAGTTCTGTTATCACTAAAAACAACAATTGATAATACTTCAAAAGTTACGAGCGATTTATCCAAGATAACACACAATATACAAGCCGGTAAGGGAACAATAGGGAAATTGCTAATGGATAAATCGATTGCCAATAATTTTGATTCATCAATCGTGAATCTTAATCAAAGTTTGTTTGGTTTAAAAGCTCTTGTAAACGAAGCAAAAATTAGTTTTTCACAAAATTTCGATTCGACGTTTGTTAATCTAAAAAGCGGTTCGGCGGAATTCCGAAAACTTATGGATAAAGCGAAAAGCAGCTGGCTACTTTGGGGTTTCTAGTTGAAGAGTGAAATTCAATTAGTTCTACAATTTTATCATCAAAAAAATCTAGCCTAATAGATGTAGTCCCTTTTTCATCCTATTGACCGATTGTACTCACGCAAGAATAGATGCATTTTATTTACGTGAATAAGGAAAGATAGCATTTTTGAAAAGATGAGGAGATTTAATTTGAGGCATCTACTTTTATTAATACTCACAGTTTGTTTGACAATGTTTATAAGCAAAACTACAGCTCAAGATCGTTCATTTGGAATGGGAATAATGCTTGGTGAGCCGACTGGGATAAGTGCAAAGTTGTGGACTTCAAGTACAACAGCATTTGATTTTGGTGTTGGTTTATCAATTGGTGGTGATAGAATTGGCGTTGCAAATGTTTACTATAATGGTGATAGCAGAGTTCATCTTCATCTTGATTATTTGCTGCACGCCTTTAATGCTGTTGGATCTACAGATGAATATCCAATCTATTATGGTATGGGAGTTCGCTTCAATACCGGCGGCGGATACTACAATTCATTAGCTGTCCGTTTTGTTTTGGGCTTAGCTTGGATGCCGCACGACACTCCTATTGATATGTTCATCGAATTCGTTCCTTCTCTTCAGCTGACTTCTGAACCCGCATTCGCAATGGATTCGGCAGTTGGGCTTAGATATTATTTTTAATTATTAGTGATTTATGAACATGGCATCAGAATAACTGATGGATTTAAAATGAAATGAGAATAAGGCTATGCAAAAAATTAAGTTGTTACTAATCGAAGATAATAGATTGCTCAAAGATGGACTTCTAAAAATACTCAAACCCCATAAAGACATTGTTATAATTGCGGGTTCAGAAAATGGTTCAAGCAGTCTTCTAAAAATAAAACAGTTGAAGCCAACTGTAATTCTGTTGGACTTAGCTTTAAGCAGTCAAAACAGTCTAGAAGTTGTAGAAATGGTAAAGACAGAATTTCCGCAATCAAAAATTATCGTGATGGATCTTGCACCTCTTCAAGCCGATATCCTTCAATTTGTTAAAGCTGGTGCAAATGGATTTATTCTTAAGGATGCTTCACTAAAAGATTTTTTAGCGGCAATTAGAAATGTCGCTGAGGGTTCAACAGTAATGCCGCCTCCATTAATTAATTCTCTATTCTCCCAAATTGTAGAGAACTCTATCGGTAAGAGCAAAACTAAGCTGAAAGAAATTGTTTGCATGACTAAGCGTGAACAAGAAGTTATTGGGCTGCTTAGCACAGGAATGACTAACAAAGAAATTGGCCAGAAAATACAAGTGTCAACTTTTACGGTAAAAAGCCATATACATAACATAATGGAAAAACTTGCACTGCATACAAGATTAGAAATTGCAAACTATTCATACGCCGATGATGGACTTAGTGTGATTACTAAGAGCATTTCATTGGTCAATAATTAATTTAAAGAATCGCTGTTTATGCATATACAGTAGGTTTAAGCAGCATATCAGAAAAGGAAAAATCATGCGTTATTTATTTGTTTTAATCGTTGTATTGTGTCTGGCAAGCACTACAAACGCGCAAGTAAGTTTCGGTATCAGCTTTAATCTAAATAGTCAGCCGGCTTGGGGCCCAACTGGAAATGACTATGCTGAATACTATTACTTACCCGACATTGAAGTTTATTACAACATTTCACAACATCGCTATTATTACAATGACCGTGGGCGGTGGAGGTATTCATCAAATTTACCTTATCGCTACCGCAATTTTGATTTATATAACTCGTATAAAGTAGTGGTTAACGAGCGAACTCCGTGGCGTAAGCATAATGACTATAGAGAAAAATATGCTAATTATAGGGATCGTCATGATCAGCAATCTATACGCGATAGCCGTGATTCAAAGTATTATGCAAATAAAAACCATCCCGAACATAAAAATTGGATAAAAGAGCAAAGGAGAAACAAGGAAAACATTAAAAACGGATCGCGAAACAATGATAACGGAAACCGGAATAGTTGGAGCAAAGGGAGAGAAGACAATGAAAATAACTCCGGAAGAGCCGCAGAGCAAAAGAAAAATTCAGAAAAAAATAGAAAAAACAAAAAATAGAATTCTTGCTGATTAGAATAACTAAACCGGTTTTGAATTGAATGGGGTGGTTCAATTGATGACCGGTTTTTATGTTTAAACAAGCCGGAATACCTTACGGCAAATCTATTTATTACGATTCCTCTCGATTTCTTACCCTTCATACCAACTGGATGTAATCCTTTTTTCATCCCTTTGATCGATTGAATACCGGCGTAAAACTGTTGATACTAGTTCAGAAAAAAAAGCTACTAACCTATCGAGGCGAAAAGTGACTTTACTCAGAATATATCCTTCAGACGATTCCTTCATGTTAGAATTAAAGCCTAAGACTTTTTATGTAACACCAAGGAATTTGGAAATAAAACTTCGCTTAACCAAAGAACACAGTATGTTTTCGTTTAATTGTTTTTTGCCGTCACAAAATTAATGATGAGAGAGTTATTCATAAGGACTCGCCGATGAATATATTAATGGTTTACCCAATGTATCCGGATACATTCTGGGGTTTTAGGCACGCTCTAAAGTTTGTCTCAAAGAAAGCAAGTTTTCCTCCTTTAGGATTATTAACCGTTGCTTCTTTGTTACCAAAAGATTGGAATAAAAAATTAATTGATCTGAATGCGGATCAGTTGATTGAAGAAGATATTCTTTGGGCAGATTACGTTTTTATCAGCGCTATGTCAATTCAAAGTGAATCGGCTAAGCAAGTAATTGAAAAGTGTAAATCGCTAAATGCAAAGATTGTCGCCGGCGGACCCTTATTTACTAGCAGCTATGAAGATTATCCGCAAATAGATCATCTTGTACTTAATGAAGCAGAAATTACACTTCCCTTATTTCTCCGGGATTTATCTGATGGTAAAACCAAACATATTTATACTTCGGAAACATGGGCTGATATAACAACCACACCTTTGCCTCTTTGGAATCTTGTATCCAAACAAAATTATACATCAATGAATATTCAGTATTCTAGAGGCTGTCCATTTGACTGTGACTTTTGCGATATAACTGTTCTTTACGGAAGAAAGCCGCGCACAAAAACAAAAGAACAAGTATTGGCGGAATTAGATGAATTATATTTCTCGGGTTGGCGGGGACCCGTTTTTTTTGTAGATGATAATTTCATCGGCAATAAAACAAAGTTAAAAAATGAAATTCTGCCAGCCATTATCAATTGGAATGAGGATAGAAAGAGTCCTTTCTACTTCAATACGGAAGTGTCTATCAATCTTGCTGATGATGAAAACCTACTGCAGCTCATGGTAACAGCTGGGTTCGAGGCGGTGTTCATTGGAATTGAATCTCCTAACGAAGAAAGTCTGGTTGAATGCAATAAAACACAGAATAGAAACCGTGACTTAATTGCAAGCATAAAAAAAATTCAAGAATTCGGTTTAGAAGTTCAAGGCGGCTTCATTGTTGGATTTGACAACGATCCACCTTCAATTTTTGAAAAACTTTCCAACTTCATTCAAGAAAGCGGGATTGTTACTGCAATGGTTGGTTTACTTAATGCGCCAAAAGGAACCAAGCTTCAGAAAAGACTTTTACGTGAAGGAAGAATGTTGAAGGATTTCACTGGCAACAACACGGATTTTTCAATCAACTTTATTCCCAATATGGATTCAATAGAACTGCTTAAAGGATATCAGAAAGTTCTAGACACTATTTATTCACCTAAGTTCTATTATCAGCGTGTTACTGATTTTCTGAGAAATTTTAAACCAAAGAAGAAAAAAGTGTTTCATCTAAACCCGAATTACATTCTTGCGCTGTTTCGTTCAATGTTCAAGTTGGGAGTAGTTGGAGAAGAAAGATTTTACTATTGGAAATTATTCTTTTGGACATTATTGCGTAAACCTCAGCTGTTTTCTTTAGCCATACTATTTACCATTTATGGATATCATTTTAGAAAAATATCCAACGGCTTTTGTTAAGAAAGCAGTTCGTTTGAATAGATATCAAAAAAAATGCTTCGATAACACTATTAGTTCATTAACTAAACAAGAAGATGTCCAAATGGAATTTTCAACATATGCACTCGTAATATTTGGTGTGTTGTCTGCTGTAAATGTTGTTTGTACAATCATACTATATCCGGAATTGAAACAAATGATAAAGGATATAAAAGAAGATTAACCAAAATGGTAACAAAAGCATAACAACGAAATTATTTTGTAAATCAAAAACGTGAGCATAATGAAATTAAATATTGACATATCTGAAGAAAAATTAAAACTAATTGCAACTAACCTAAACACTTTGTTGGCTGATGAATTCATTCTGTACACTAAAACCCGAAATGCTCATTGGAATATTCAAGGGAAAAACTTCATCGAAATGCATAAGCTTTTTGAAAGCCAATATGATTCACTAAATGTAATAAGAGACGATACGGCAGAAAGGGTTCGTGCATTAGGACATTTTGCACTTGGCTCGCTTAAGGATTTTCTTCAAGTTACCAGACTGAGTGAACAAAATGATGCCTTTGGTGATCAAGAGAGTATTATTCAAACACTGCTAATTGATCATGAGTCTATAATTAGAATCTTACGTAAGGACATAACTAAAATTAACGATGATCTTAAAGATTTGGGTACTGCGGATTTTATGACTGGAATAATGGAGCAACATGAAAAAACCGCATGGATGCTCAGAAGTTATTTGCAATAGATTCTTAGCATTTGTTGGAGTAATAAAATGAAAAAACTTGCAATACTATTTATGATATTGGTGACTTGCTCGTTCTTATTAGCGCAAACAAAGCCGCAAGAAAAAGTTAAAGCCGCCAAACAAATTGCGGATAAGAAAATAGAAACAGCAAAGCAGATTGCTGCGGAAAAAGTAAGAATAGCAAAGATTGAGGCATCTAAAAAAACCGACCAAGCGAAGAAAGTTGCTCAATCCAAAGTTGAAGCCGATAAACTTGAAGCTGAAATGAAAGTAGATGAAGAAGTAGTTGTTGCGGAAAATAAAGCTGAAGCAAGCGGTGCTGATGCTGAAAACAAAGTAACTAAAGCAAAAATGATTGCAGAATTAAAAGTTGCCAAAGCTAAAATAATTGCGCAAAAGAAAATTGACGCTGATAAAAAATCGGCAAAAAGGATTTACGACGCTGCCAAGCAGTATGATGAAAAAGAAAATGCTAATACAGATAAATCAGCAAAAAAATAGAAACATATCATTCGTTCTGTTGAAATGAGATAAAGAATTGTAATTGAAAGAAATGTTCCATCTCTGTTGATTTCGACATGATCCTTATGTTCAAGAAAATTGCGAAAGGAGTTTGTCATCTTGAAGAAAAAAATAGCAAGCACCACAGTTAATCGAATAGCGTTTATAGGAAATTACATACCACGTCAATGTGGTATAGCAACTTTTACCACTGATTTATGCGAAGCGATAGCTTCACAATATATTGGTACAACATGCATTGCTATGCCGGTTAACGATATAGAGGAAGGTTATCCATATCCGGCAAGAGTACGGTTTGAATTGATGGAAAAAGATATTGATTCCTACGTGCGTGCAGCAGATTTTCTAAATTTTAATAATGTCGACATGGTATGCGTTCAATTTGAATATGGAATTTTCGGCGGCACAGCGGGTAGTCATATCATCTCATTATTACGAGAACTGCGAATGCCGATTGTTACTACACTACACACAATATTAAAGATCCCTAACGCAGAGCAGAAAAAGGTATTGGAAGAAGTAGCAGCACTTTCGGATCGATTAGTTGTTATGAGTGAACGAGGTTCTGAATTCTTACAAACAGTTTACAATATATCTGCAGAAAAAATTGATTTTATTCCGCACGGTATTCCTGATGTTCCGTTTGTTGACCCAAGCTTTAATAAAGATTTATTCGGTGTAGAAGGAAAAACCGTACTATTAAGTTTTGGATTGCTCTCAGCCAACAAAGGCATCGAAACCGTCATCTCTGCTTTACCAAGTATTGTTGCCCGATACCCCGATACAGTTTACATTGTGGTTGGTGCAACTCATCCGCAAGTAGTTAAAAATGAAGGTGAAACATATCGTCTCTCACTTCAGTGGTTAGCTCGGCAAAAGGGTGTTGAAAGCAATATTATTTTCTATAATAGGTTTGTCAGTCAAGAAGAACTGATTGAGTTTATAGGTGCAGCCGATATCTATATCACACCATATCTTGTCGAAGCTCAGATTACATCCGGAACATTAGCTTATACATTAGGTGCGGGCAAAGCGGTTATCTCAACTCCATATTGGTATGCTCAGGAAATGCTTTCTGATGGAAGGGGTGTGCTTGTTCCGTTTAAAGATCCAGAAGCCTTGGCAGAACAAGTTATAAATCTGTTAGATAATGAATCTGAACGTCATGCAATGCGTAAACGTGCTTATGTTTTTGGTAGATCTATGATTTGGTCCGAGGTTGCTCAACAGTATATGAAAAGTTTCGAACGAGCACGCGCTGAGCGCCGTCATTATATTCCATCCGGTTTTACTGCTAAGGCTTTAGATAAACATCCCGGTGTATTGCCTACTTTAAAGCTAGATCACCTAGAAAAGCTAACTGACTATACCGGCATGTTCCAACATGCTTTATTTACAGTTCCCAATTATTCACACGGTTATACATCTGACGACAATGCCAGAGCGCTTTTAGTAAGTATTCTTTTGGATAAACTGGGCAGCCGGAGGAGTTTGGTTTTAGCCTCTCGCTATCTTGCGTTTCTAGGCTTTGCATTCAACGATCAAACAAAACGTTTTCGAAATTTTATGGACTACCAGCGCAATTGGTTGGAAGAAAACGGCTCGGATGATAGTCATGGCCGAACAATTTGGGCATTGGGAACTGTACTGAATCATTCTAACGCGATGGCACTAAAAGGAATGGCCAGTTGGTTGTTTGAGCAATCTTTACCCACAATTCTTTTAACAACAAGCCCGCGTGCTTGGGCATTTACATTGTTTGGCCTTTATGAGTATTCTCAAAAATTTGCCGGTGACAGAAGAGCTAGTCAGGTATGCGAAGAATTGGCTGGACGGCTTTTAACAATATATCAAAACAATCGTTGTGATGAATGGAGATGGTTTGAAAATGAACTCTCTTATTGCAACGCTGTATTGCCTCATGCTTTATTAATAAGCGGCAAGTCTTTACACAACGCAACCATGATTGATGCCGGATTAGAGTCTTTGAATTGGCTTTCAAATCTACAGCATTCTAATTCCGGTCATTTTGTTCCTATTGGCTCAAATGGTTTCTACCAAAAGGGAGGTAAGAAAACTCGATTCGATCAACAACCTGTAGAAGCACAAGCAATGGTATCTGCTAGTCTTGCTGCGCTTCGGATTACCGGAGACAACCACTGGAATAAAGAAGCAAGGCTTGCGTTCGAATGGTTTCTTGGGCGCAACGACTTAAATCTTTCTCTATATGATCCAACAACCGGCGGTTGCCGCGATGGATTACACTCTGATCGTCTTAACGAAAACCAAGGGGCTGAATCTACATTAGCATTTCTTCAATCACTTTTGGAACTACGTTTAACAGAACACTCACAACTTTCAATGAAGGTCGTAAACAAATGAATAACCAGCATGACGAACTTTTCCACCGTAATAAATTAAATCCGATTCTTACAGCGGACAATTGGCCATATCCTATCAATAGTGTATTTAATCCGGGTGCTACTCTTCTCAATGATGGTACTACTTTACTTTTATGCCGAGTAGAAAACAGAAATGGTCAGTCTCATCTATGCGCTGCACGTTCAATTAATGGAGTTGATGGTTGGGTAATAGACCAAAAGCCGACTTTAATGCCGGACCCGGTAAATTATCCGGAAGAATGCTGGGGTATTGAAGATGCCCGTATCACTCATGTTCCGGAATTGAACAAGTATGCTGTGGTATATACGGCATATACACGCGATGGACCGGGAGTGGCTTTAGCACTTACTGAAGATTTTATCAACTTTGAGCGCTTCGGTATTATTATGCCGCCAGAAGACAAAGATGCTGCTCTCATGCCCCATCGTATAGGTGAATATTGGGCTTTGATACATCGGCCAGTAAGCGCACCTAGAGCGCACATTTGGATATCCTATTCACCGGATCTTAGGCATTGGGGAAGCCACAAACTTATCATGGAATCTCGGCGAGGTGGTTGGTGGGATGCTAATAAAATTGGCCTTTCTTCTCCGGCTATTGAAACAACTCAAGGTTGGTTACTAATCTATCATGGTGTTAAACAAAATGCGGCTGGCTCAATTTACAGATTAGGACTAGCATTATTTGATTTACAAAATCCGGAAATCTGCTTAAAACGCAGCAACGAGTGGATATTTGGACCGGAAGAACATTACGAGCAGATTGGTGACGTGGACAAGGTTGTATTTCCTTGCGGTCATACAATAGCTCCCGATGGAGATACAATCAATTTATATTATGGTGCGGCGGATATGAGTATTGCTCTTGCTACCGCCAGCATAAAAGAACTGCTCGATTGGCTTGAGCAACACAAATCATAAAAAAGAATCATTATGAAAACAATGAACAATACACCTCTTGTACTCGCCTTTATAATTGTTAGTATAATATTTCTCCTTCTCTGTGGTGGTGCTATTACGATGACGATGATGAATAGCGAGATCAATAAAAATGGACTGATGAACAACATCAGTTGGTTATGGTTGCCAACTATAGTAACATTTCTAATTAGTGCGCTATTGGGTTGGACAATATTTTGGAAAAAAGAGTGATTAAATAATTGTAGTACGTGCTTATAAAGAAAGGAAAGATATGAAGGCTTTGGTATATCATGGCGCGGGAAACCGTAGCTGGGAAGAAAAAACAAAACCAATAATCAAAAATTCTACTGATGCAATAATCAAAATTACAAAAACAACAATTTGCGGTACTGATCTTCATATAATGAAAGGTGATGTACCGGAAGTTATAGATGGGCTTATACTAGGGCATGAAGGAATTGGTATAGTTGAAGAGGTGGGTGCCGGAGTTACAAGTTTTAAGATTGGCGAAAAAGTTTTAATCTCTTGTATTACATCATGCGGAAGTTGTGATTATTGTAAAAAGGGGATGTACTCACATTGTGAAACCGGTGGTTGGATTCTCGGTCATTTAATTGATGGAACTCAAGCAGAATATGTTAGAATCCCTCATGCTGATACAAGCCTTCATCATATTCCGGAAGGAGTAGATGAAGATGCTATTGTGATGTTGAGTGATATTCTGCCAACTGGTTATGAATGCGGCGTCCTTAACGGGCAAATCAAGCCGGGTGATGTAGTTGCAATTATTGGAGCCGGACCAATTGGACTTGCGACTCTACTTACAGCACAATTCTATTCGCCCGCAGAAATCATTATGGTCGATTTAGATGAAAGTAGGTTGAGTGTAGCAAAAACTTTTGGTGCTACTCAACTCGTATCAAAAAATGCTGTTGAAGAGATAATGAAACTAACAAATAAGAAAGGGGTTGATGTTGCTGTTGAAGCAGTTGGTATTCCGGCAACCTTTGACATTTGTCAGTCAATTATTGGAGCGGGTGGACGTATAGCAAACGTTGGAGTTCATGGTAAAAGTGTTGAGTTACATCTCGAAAAATTGTGGTCGCAAAACATAACAATCACAACGCGTCTAGTAGATACCGTCTCTACACCATTGTTACTAAAGACAGTAATCTCCGGGAAGATTAAACCGGAAAAACTAATAACACATAGATTTGAACTGAAGGAGATTATGAAGGCTTACGATGTATTTAGTAATGCTGCATCTGAAAAAAGCTTAAAAGTTATACTTACAAATATTTGAGAGAAGAATATTTATAAAAGGGGAACCCCGATGAAACGCTGTAAAAAATATTGCATGCTGGTTGCGATGTGCGGCTTGTTCGTTTTTGGCGAAAGTTGTTCCTCGTCAATATTAATTGATGTATGGAATGATCCTTTATATAAAGAGCCTTCACTGAAAAAAATTCTAATCATTGCTATAAGACAAAATTCCATTCAACGTCGTTTGTGGGAGGATGTCTTTGTTAATGAACTTTCGAAATTTGGTGTTAAGGCAATATCATCATATAATTATTTCCCAAGTGAGTTGCCGGATACAAGCAAAATTATTCAAAGCATACAAGAAAAAGGTTTTGATGGAATAATTGTTACTCGTTTACTCGAAGACGAGACAAAATCTCACTACGTAGAAAGCTACGTATCCAAAGAAATAGCTACTCGGTATAACGTTTTTCGAAAAAAGTATGATTCCTATTACCGCTATACACAACATCCGGGCTACATGGAATCGGAAAGTATAAGTAGAAGAGCAATAGAAGTATGGGCAATTAGAAATGAAGACCAAATAATTTGGGGCGCAACCAGCAACAGTACAGAACGTAATTCAGAAGAAACAGTTAAATATGAGATTGCTACTCTTGTTGTTCAAGAACTGTCACGTCTCGCAATCATTAATTCCAAAAGGTGATCTTGCACTATACGTATTTATGTAAAATTTAAGGAATATTTTATGATCAGCAAATCTTTTGGGCTGCTTCTATTTGTTTTAGGATTAATTTTTACTCTTTACACGGGATTTGATTTTGTGACCAAAGAAAAGGTTGTTGATTTTGGTAGTATAGAAATCACAAAGGAGAAAAATAAAATCGAAAATTGGTCACCGCTTTATGGAATTGGGGCAATGATAATTGGTGGCGTGCTATTTATATCGGGCAACAAAAAACACTTTAGAGATAGGTAGCCATGACTCATAAATGTAAGATTTTATAGAAGGAGTTATTTTGAAAAATGCGGTTGGCTTATGGATCGATCATAGGAAGGCAGTAGTGGTACGTTTAATTGATCAACTGGAAGAAATTAAAATTATCAATTCAAACGTGGACAAGCATCCTCGGTTTTCCGGTGAAGCTCAGAAGCAAAATGAAGAAGACCAGCGGGACAGAAGATTTGCGAACCAACTTAATCAATACTACGATGAAGTAATTTCTTTTCTAAGAGATGCTGAATCTATTTTGATTATTGGACCGGGCAAGGCTAAGCTTGAATTTAAAAAGCGTTTTGAGACTGAAGTTCATACCGGGAAAATAGCTGGTACAGAAACAGTGGATAAAATGACGGACAATCAGATTGTTGCGAGAATTCGAGAGTACTTTGTAATGTAAAAGCGTTAAAGAGTTGAACCAATCAGCAGATTAGTGGCTAGGGTAAAACTATTTGAGCAATGCAGAATATTTATTCTATGTGGAATTGAATTGAAAGTTCCTTGATGATTATTGCACGTGAAATACTTGCAGTAGGGCGTAGATAGATAAAGTAATTTATTCAACAATTAGGCATATAAATGGACATGGAATTAAATGTAAACCATCAAAGTTCCGACTTCAATTCAGAAGTAGTTCCTCATCTCAATTTGTTAAAGGGATATGCTCTAAAAATTACTAAAGACTATGATGAATCCGAGGACTTGTTACAGGATACTTTGTTTAAAGCATTCAAGTTTTTTCAGAGTTATAAGAAGGGGTCTAATATAAAAGCGTGGCTCTTAAAAATCATGAAAAATGCTTATATAAATGAGTATCGCTTTAAGGCTAGGCAGCCGCTTAAAGTAAGCTACGATGATGTTCAAAACTTTTACGAAAGCATTAATACTCAAGATATAAATTCTCGCCATTATCAAGAAGATGCACTCAATAATCTATTAAGTGATGAGGTGTCAAAAGCACTTTCTTTACTTCCACATGATTTTCTGACAATAATACTATTGTGTGATGTTGAAGGTTATACTTATAAGGAAATATCGGAGTTTGTTGATTGCCCAATTGGGACTGTACGTTCAAGACTAAACAGAACAAGAAAAATACTTTACTCCATGCTCTATAATTATGCAAAAGAGAATGGAAGTGTTAGTACAAATAATGAATACTAAAGATTTTCGTGCGCCAATATAAACGGGAACGGAACGTTTTCTAATTAGATGTTAAACGAGATTCGGGATAATCGTTGATTAATTTTGCATTACAAGTAAAGTACCGCAACATTGTAAAGAATCTTTTGATTGGTTTTTTAGGGGCAGTAGGCACAGTGATTATTTTTGCTGTTACTGGTAATGAAGGTGCTGGATTAACACCGGATTCCGTAGCATACATCTCCGTTGCGAGAAATTTAGTTACAAATTTTGAGTTTGTAAATTATGAAGGGATACACTTAGTTCTTCAACCACCGCTTTATCCAATTGTGTTAGCTTTAATAAAATTCTTAACAACTTTTGATCCAATTGTTACAGCCAGCTATCTAAATTCTTTTCTCTTTGGACTAAATGTTTATCTCTCCGGAATGTTTTTGCTAAGACATTTGAAATCATTCACATTAGTTTGCTTGGGGACTCTTTCTGTTTTATTCTCTTTTGCACTTGTTAAAGTAGCATTTATTGCATTGTCGGAAACACTCTTTGTTACCTTGGTTATAATCTTTCTTTATCATATTGAAACATACCAAAGAACTGGAAAGATTTTCTCGTTTATTATGATTTCGATTTCTGCTTCCTTGGCAAGTCTTACTCGTTACACTGGTGTTGTTTTACTTCTAACCGGAATGATCTGCATTCTTG